>Ga0209489_108713_pt1 | contig 13489 bp, 4 predicted proteins | sample SiratrowhiteBW_FD_187527 | JGI IMG/M metagenome (GOLD analysis project Ga0209489, IMG submission 187527) | Root nodule microbial communities of legume samples collected from California, USA - Siratro white BW (SPAdes) (version 2) | ecosystem: Host-associated > Plants > Roots > Nodule | place: USA... | reverse complement strand
TATATATATATATATATATATTCTATCATTAATAATTACCATCACTTTATCCCATAATTTTATTTGACACTTATATTTTTAATAAATTAGCAATTTAATAACTTAACTTATCTTTTAAACCATTTCTCTTAATAAATATATAACCAGTAAATTATGTATCAATATTAATAGGTTTGAGAATAATGTTTTATGTTCAATAAATTCAGTGTTTTCTTTAATATTTTAAAAAAATTATAGTTGCAAGTAAAGGTGAGTCTTTTATTTTCATTTAAGATTTTCTCTTCCAATATATCATCTTTTTAACATTGGAGGTGGAGTTACACGTTTTAGGTTTAGTGTACAGAGGAATTTGGCTCTCATATGATGAAGATTACATATGTTTTCTTCTTCAGTCATATGTTTCTTTGATAGTGAGGAATTGTGTGGCAATGCATTATGAAGAGAGACAAGGATAAATAGAAAAATAAAAAAATGTAAGAAAAGAAGATTATTTAATATATGATATTTAATAAGAGATGATTCATGTAAAAAGTTAATGACAAATATTTTAGCAATAAAAACAAATCAAAAATATATATATAACTATCAAATCTTTTTGGATACTCAATTCAAACAACCAAAATTTATTAGGAATTTAAAATTTATTTAAATCACATTGATATATAAAAGTATAATGTTGAAATAATAAAATAAATATCTTTAATTATTATCTATCACCATATTTAATAAAATGGTATACTTTCTCAGTTTTTATTTAATGTATAATTTTATTATTAGTTATGTTATTAATTTAGTTTTTACTATAAAATCTATTATTTACCTCCTACCAAATTTTTTTATTAATTGATTTTTTTAATATTATATGGTAGGTCCTTGTATAAATAAGTAGATAATGACAAGCGAAATGAGAAAGTGTTGTACATAGAATCTAAAATACTATAATTTCTTTAATATATATATATATATATATATATATATATATATATATATATATATATATATATATATATATTCTTTTAATATATAATTGTTTTAAGATATTTTTATGACTAATACTAAAGTGAACCTCCTTACCAAAAATAAATGTATTTATTGTCACATTTCATGAGGAAATTACTCATTTACTCATAAGAAGAATATGATTGTCTAACCTTGATAGGCCCACTCATTCTTTAAGGGGCAGTTGCTTTCTGCACTCATTATTTACTTCCCGCACCCCTTAACTGATAGGAAAAGAAAAAAATGATTCTTCTAAAAAGAAACCACTCTCAGAAAGGACTTTCTCGAAATATGTTGTATGACTTTTAAAATGTATTTTTTGACTTTTTAAAAGATCTTTTTCCAAAGATACCCTACAGATCTTAAATGACTTTTGAAATATTCATTTCAAAAGTTTCTTTTAGAACTCAATTTTTAGAAACCTGTAATATATTTCAACGAAAAAAAAAAAAACTCAGAACTTATACATATCATCTTCTCTTACTTCTAAAATAATCTAAACTCATTCATAAGAAGAAAAGCACCACTATCTACTCCGGCTGTCACCACCAAAATTGTCACAGTCCACCTTTAATCACAATAGCCCTTTCACCTTTATTCACAATAGCCCTTTCACCTTTAATCACAATACTCCTTCATGATCTCTACGTTTTTTCTCATGAACGACTTGGAGCTCCTTAAATCATTGCTCCAATCCTTCTAACTTGGCCTTCACCCATTCAACCTTGGTCTGCAACAACTTTGATCGACCTCGACTTTGTTCCAACTTGAAGGTTAGCTCTTTAGAAAACTTCTTTGAGTGAACCGTTTTCTCGAACTCGATTTGTGTATTTGGATTATTTTCTGCAATCTGAATGAAATCTCTAAGTCAAACGTCTTCTCCTTCTCGATTAGAGGGAGAAAGGGTACTTGTAAAGACTTTGACGATTAAGTTAGTCTGAGTATCAATAAAAATATACATTAATAATAGTCATATTTATAAGAATGGTAGTGGATCAATTGACTTTTCATTAAACCCATATGCAACTCCATGATAATAAGCCTTATTAACAATATGAATTTCTACTTAATATTGATAAACAGGTTTATTAAGTTTGTTATATGAGTGAAATGATGATGAGTTTGAGTTTGTTTTTATCTTATGAGGAATAGTCTTCGACTTTTCATAAATAGATTTTTCTCGATCTTTTCAACCTACAATATATACATATTAAAGACGAAATTTTATAAGAAGATATATAAGATAAATAAATGAATATTTTTGAATTCTTAAAAGATGAAAAAGTGTTTTAGATGAAGGATATTACAAATTTTATAATTATAATATAAAATAGTCAAGTTATTAAGTTGACAAAAAAGTATACTAAAGGTAATGATGACATAGTGCAACGACTATAGAGTTTAATACTCAATATGATGTATCAAAAGAACAAATAAGTAATAAAAATAAATATGATAAAAATCTAAGTGTAAATCTTAAGATAACTAGAAATAAAAAAAAAGTTTAATAAATTATAAAGAAGATTTTTTTTCAAATATATATATCAATATACTATTCTTTAAAAGATATCTAGAGTGTAATTATATGATCAGATAATTTTAATAATTACTTCTGTTTTTATTTATTTTTTGTTAAATGTATACCAAACTTGCCAAACTTTGAAATATACGTATGTATTGTTATTTTCATTTTTAGTCACATATTTTTCAAACCAAATTCAATAAATGTGCATATAATACTTACATTTATTGCTTTTTTTAATATTAACTAATATTACCTAAAAGTTAATCACTACATTTATGGTGTTGGTCCTATTTCCACTATCAACAATGACATTGTTCTAATTAGATTTAAACTTTTATTTAAATAATAAGCATTTGGTATTTAATAAAAAAATATTATTCAAATTGTCTTCTTATAAGAAAACAATACAATACAAGATGAAAAATATCTTTTAATATACATGTTATATATATACTATATTATATTATTCCCGATAAAAAAAAACTAAAATACAAGATGAAAAGTATCTTTCCTTATCATCACCCATTCACTAGATTTTGAAAAGAATACTCACTGAGAATATCATCACACTGATTCATTTTTTATGTCAGTAATTTTGTTATGATTTTATTCTGAAAAAAATATTATGTAAATTATAAAAATATATTTATAACATTTTTTTCTTCTATTATATTCATTATTTATGTTTGGTATTGTAAATATTATTAGTGTTTTTATTTTGAAGGGGTAATATTTTTATTTATGTTTATTGTCTTAATTTTTTTATATGTTGATTACTTTTTTCATCTTGCAGGTTATAGGGTTGAGGTATTAAACTTGCAACTCTGCATAGTAACCTAAAGATGCACATGCATATTGGATCAACATGTACTCTATATCATCAAAATTGAGGGCATGTATAATTCCTACCCACGATTAAATATATTTCTTAACATCATGATCATGATGAAATCATTTATAATTTTAATTTGTATTCTGATCGAGTCTCTTTGAGTAAATTATTTTAAATAACTTTAACAAAGAAAAAAATTGAAACATTTTTTCAAACTAAAAATAGTTTACCCATAAATTACACAAAAACTTTCATATTAACTTTTCCAATGATGACTTCTAATCTATACAAAAATAATTTTACTTTATGAAAAGAAACTGTTTATTTTTTATTTACTAAAATTGTGTATGGAAAAACATACTCAAAGAATTCTTATGAGAATGTTGTCTCCATAAAAATGAAAAAGAAAATTGGGTGCTTCCTGCTAAAATTAAACTTGCACTAGAATTAATGATGAATTTTTTGAAGACAGAAAAAAAAAATTGTTGAAAATGATTTATTATCAATATTATTTTTAAAGATTGTCCTTTCTGATAGATGTGACCTGTGCAAGTTGGATGGTAGCCTCAAGTTGGTTTCTAAGATTAATGATGGACAAGGACAAGTGAACCCCCCACCGACCCACCCTTCAAACAAGAATGTTTTCTATAGAAACTAACCATGAGATTACAAAGTTTAGCTATTTTATAAATTTAGTGTTAAAAGCTCGTGAATAATTTATATATACGGAGACAAATAGAGATTGTTAATTTATTATATAATATATAAACACATATATATAGCAGATTATAAGTTTAATTCTATAGAAGAAAAATTTAGGATTGATTGCATTATTCTTATATTAGGTATTGTAGTTGTGTAACTATATTTTAATTATGTCAAATGTATACCAAATTTACGATTTTAACGTGTAAATTTGGTTTGTCATTTATCCCCAACCAAGGCTTTAGTTTTTCAAATGTGATATATTAGTCAATGCTACGTTGACATATTTTAATTGATGAAGAAATTACAATGGCACCATTGTGCTTGAGAAGCTCAAATGGCGTAAATAAAAAAATGAAAAGACTGCAATATAATTACAGTACTTTAAAGAAATAAAAATATAATTAACCTAAATTGTATTTCTTCTTCCTAAAGAAATATTTATTAAGAATTCAAATCCAGAAAGTTCGGAGCAAAACTTACATATAATCTTTGTGATCATTATTTTAATAATTATTAGTTTTATTGTCATTATTATTATTGTTATTATAATTATTATTATAATTATTAAGAATAACATTAATAATATTAATAATACTAATACCATTAATAATAATAATAATAGTATTGATAAGAATATTTACAATATTAATATTAAAAACATTAATAATAATAATATTCAATATATTGATATTTATACTATTGATAATAATAATTACTAATTAATAATAGTATTAATAATATTATTAATAATAATAATAATAATAATTATAATAATAATTATTATTATTAATGCTAATAATAATAACATTATTATATATTATTAATGTTAATAATAATAATAATATTAACCACATTAATGATAATATGAATAATAATATTAATTATTAATATTATATAAATATATCCATAATTAATTATTTATGAATTTTTTTAGGTAATATTCATAATAATCTGTAAATAATAATATGTAGATAGTGATAAATTTACTTACAAAATTTTATTTATATATAATAATTAATAAATAAATAATTTTTTTAATGAGATAGGTTGGAATATTTTCTCATTAATAATTTTAAAATAATAATCATCATAGAAGTGGAAAAAGTTTGTTTAGGGGATTTTAACTAGTTTAAGTTTTCAAAATAGAAAATTATAATTTCGGCTGTATTTAAACAAAATAATTGAAATTTGAGAAAAAAAAAACTTGTGAAAAATTAAGTTATTTTTATGACTTCAAAAACTTTTAACTATTTTTCAACAATTTATTTTGAGATTTATATAAATATTTTTATATAAAAAATAATTATCTTAAATTTAACTTTAAAATTCAGTAAAAACTCATTATAATTATGATTTAAATCTTAAAATAGTCAAGCTGAACTTATAAAACTTCAAACTCATCACATGTTTATATTTTATTTACTCATGAACTTTAGCTATGGAAATATATAGGTTGTAATTAGTAACAAAAACAATTAGCTGCAAATTAATTATCAAAACTTAGTTTGTTTTACTAATTGATTTAAATTTAGTCACTAAATAAATATAAAAAGAATTAGTGATCAAATTTTATTGATCAAATTTAGCACCAGAAATAAGATGATCACTAATTGTGGTAATAATAATATAGTACCAATTTATTTCAACGATTAATTTGAATTCGATTATTAAATTATTACAAAATAATTTTAGTGATCGAAGTAATAACTAAAAGACCATTATTACTATAATTATAATTTATTATTATAATTGCTACTCTAGTTATAATTATAAAAACAGTAAAAAAATTATAGATACTGATAATATAATAATATAACCATAAAAAATTTGTAGGTTAGTGATTAAAGATTCTATATATTCACTGAACTTAGGTTTGAATTCTTCTATACAACTTAGTAAATAACATTAATAAAAGGCTGCAACTGATTGATAATAAAAGGTTGTAAATGATTGATAAAACGCTAAATAGTAGATGACCACCTTGAATTTTAAGGAAATTAATTCAAAATTTAAATAATCATCTTTTCTCCTCTCTGTATAATGGTGTTTTCTCGTGTCTGTTGTCATGCTTCAATTAATGGGATATGATGACCAATATCAATTTTAACATGTAAATTTTCAGAAAACACACACTGTGCCATTATTTTCTCCTAAAAGCTAAATATGAAAAGGCTGCATAAATTGCTTTATTAAAACTTTATAATCATTATTGAATAAAGAATTGTAACAGGCTTTTATTTTCTTGATTACTTTTCTTCTATTACCTTAAAATTAAAGGAAAACAATCACCTCACACCTGACCTGGTACCTACACTCGATAGATGAAATGGTGGTGGTTGGGGTTGAATACAAACCCCCTAAATGAATGTTTAATCATAGACTGTCATATTGCAATTCTTTGACAAGAAAATACTTTTGAGTAATTATTTCCTTCGGTCTTTCTAGGTAATGACTTAAGAGTATCTGTAAATGAAATTAAAAAATTTATCAAAAAAATATTTAATAGATTGATAAGTTAAAATAATTTTATTTTTATTTGAAAAACTTTTATGTTATATATATATATATATATATATATATATATATATATATATATATATATATATATAATATAATATAATATTACTACAGTGAAGCATACGAAGTAGAAGATTAGAGATGAAAGTGTGGGTTTATTACAAAACCTTCTCAAAACCATCGATGAAGTTTGTGAGAGATTTACAATGGGACCAGCACAGAAACATCACCATCTAGCCATTAGCAGGCCGATTATACATGACATTGAGGAACCCCATTTTCAAACATTGATAATACATTGAGTAAGAAAGAAAAAATAATAAAGGGGATTGGTAATGATCATGTAGTGAAGCCTAAAATGCCCTAGGCTTTGCAACAATGGTGGAGTGCTTTAGTATGTGCAAGCTAAACTGCCCTCCTTTCTCACTAGTGTCAATCTGGGACTGCCCAGGTGGAGGCAAAAGCTTAAAGTTTTGGACCAAACGTCCCAAAGTGATGCCCAGAATGGGCAATGCAAGAATGATTCCGGGGCAGCTTCTTCTGCCAACACCGAAGGGAAGGTACCTGAAGTCATTGCCATTGGCTTCCACATGGGACTCCTCTTCGAAGAACCTCTCAGGCCTGAACTCTTCCGGCTTCTTCCAGTGTGCGGGGTTGTTCGCCAGCCACCATGCATTCACCAAAATCTTGCTCTCTGCTGGGATGTCATAGCCGCCAAGCTTAGCGTCGTGGAGGTTCATGTGTGGGACAAGCAGAGGGATTGCCATTCTGAGACGAAGGGTTTCCTTCACCACTGCTTGAAGGTATGGAAGCTTCTGGATATCTGGCTCTGTCACCTGGTGCCCTGGTCCTAGAACTCTGTCAATCTCATCCCTCACTTTCTTCTGGACCTCCGGGTGGTTCACAAGCTCAGCAATACCCCATTCAATTGACCACAGAGTTGTTTCAATTGCTGTTCCATTAACACGTTTCATACATTAATTACAAAAAAACACCATGGTAGAAACTAAACTTTAGAATATATAAAATGAGGTTTGAATTTTCATGATTGCATGTTAATCATACTATGCCTTTCTTCTTCACTTTCCCTCGTGAGCACGAAAATTCAATCATTCTTTTTCTTCTTTTCCAAAAGCAAAACAAGTAAACAACCTGACTCTTTTGGCTGATGTAGGTCCACCTACCCATTTTGGTCACCGTCATTACCTACTACTACTCCTACCAAATGACTATTACCCAACTTATATTTAGGACCAATTAAATAAATAAAAACAAATTAAAAATGGTAAAAAAGTCAGTGCACCCTTATAATGAGAGAGAGATAAGAACAAGTCACATGTCAGAATAAATAAGTTCACAGAAAGATAAGAGTGAGGCCCCACATGGCATGGGGACGAACCAGTGTCCTCCAGTTAAAGCTTCCACCTAACCCACACTTTTCATAAATTCAATGACTACCTAAATATCTACGTGTATCGTTTAAACCCTATAAATCACATTTGGAAATTTTCCTGCGCTTAATAAATACCGTTATGTTTGGTATCTCATAAATGAAGACGTATTGCAATTACTCTTAGGTTATAAAAGCAGAAATCAGACACTGGACACAAAATTTACACGCATTTGAAGGCGTTTTTTTACATAATATTTTATTCGTATAGAATAAATAACCTGAATTTGCGAAAAAAAGAATCGGTCAAATTGTTGTTGCGTGGCAACTTTCGAAAACAACAGATAACTTTGGCGTTAGTTGACGATACTGAAAACACAACTAACTAAATAATAATTATTTTATTTATTAAAATATACTACTATTTATATGTTTGATTTAAATAATAATTATTTTATTTATCTGTACTAGTATTTTGTAATAATATAATACAAGGGACAGCATCTTACCAGCAACGTTGATGTTCTCAACGATGTAAAGGACGTTGTCTTCGTTGATCTCGCCCTTCTTCTGAGCATCCAAAATGTGATCAATAGCACATTTAAGTCCTTCGTTGTTAGTGCTCTTCGTGCTTCCAATATTCCTGTTTTAATTTTCATTTAATTAATTAATTACAAATAAATACTAAACTTTAACTCATTACTATGTTTTTAACTACTCCTTGACTACAAATTTCTATCAGTAAAATTGGCTATTTAATTTTGGACCCTGTCATGATGACCAAACTAATAAAAAGCAGAAAGAAAAACATTAGGAGGGTTCTTTTCAAGTAAAACAAAATTTACTTTCCACCCAGTTGAAACTCAACACTTTTTGTACCCATTCAAAGAACATATTATACACGAAGAAAGAGAGAGAAAAAAAATTAGTTGACTCAATCAAAACTACTTGTGCCCAATCACCGAGATGCAAAACTGGGTTAGGAATCTGACAAAAGGAACAGGGGAAAAAGTACTGATTGGAAAAGTAAGAAGAAACCATATGATTGAAAATGGAATAGAAAGGAAAAAGAAAACACAAAAAAAACATGGGATTGCGAAAAAGATAATCATGAAAAAAAGTATTTAAGTTATATCAGCAATGTCACAGTATTAGTAAATAATTCCCAAAAGCTTTTGAACAGCTTTTTATTTTGTTCCTCTGTCAGAACCATTTATCAAGAACTTCAGTAAAAAATTACTAAAAAAAACTAACAAAGACTATTCAAATCCATATTTCAGAAAGATAATCTTGATTAACAAAATTTATTTAAAAATTAACCTTTCTTAGAAAGTGTTTTTCATATCATCACAAAAAGTTGAAGGGTAGACACATTGTTACTGCTGTGACTTAAAAAACGAAAATGAAATGATATTGATGAAGCAGGACCCAGTTTGAATTTAGCAGAAAGGGGTGTTGACAGTGAAATAACGAAGGAAGAAAAGGAAAAAAAGAAGACTTACTTCCTCTCGTCAACGAAGTAATCCTTGAAAAGCTTCAACCTGGTTTCTTTGACCTCCTTGCAAATCTTCAAGTAACCCTTCAAGAAGGGTCTCAAGATGGGAATGAAATCGCCATAGTTATACTCGAAGCTCTGCGCCAAGCGACTCCTCTCGCCGTTCAGCGCTTTGAGGCGCTGGAAGAGAGGGTCCTCCTCGCTCTCGAATCTCCGGTCGAACATGATGCGGTACATGTTGTTGTACATCATGAGCTGGAGCCTGCGGCGGATGACGATGCCGGAGACGGCGGCCTCGGGGTTCTTCCTGACGTCGTCAACGACGGCGCCGGCCTCGGCCTCCCAGCCGTGGCGGTACTGCTGGACGACCTTGTTCGTGAAGAAGGGGACGGTCATGATGCGGCGCATCTTGCGCCAGTGCTCGCCGTAGACGGTGAAGACCATGTCCTGGCCCTCGCCGGTGAAGATGTCGAAAACGACGTTGCGGGTGCGGGAGCCGAACTCCACGCCCTGCGTGTGCAGCACCTCTTTGGCGAGTTCCGGGGAGGAAACCACCACGAGGTTGCGCTGCCCCATGCGGAGGAGGAAGATGTCGCCGAAGCGCTTGGCGAGTTCGGTGAGGTTGCGGTGGTTGAGGTCATCGCCGACCTGAAGCCAGTTGCCAAAGATGGGGACGGGGAGTGGGCCCGGCGGGAGCTTGAAGCGCTTGCCACGGAGCTTAGAGACGGCAATGGCTACCACCGCCGCGAGGAAGAGGCCGAGGAGGGTCTTCTCCAGGAGGAGGAGATCCATTTTAGGTGGCGTTGCGGTGGTGAGTTGAAAAAAGTGGATATGATTTGGTCTGTTTTGGATTGGTTTGTTTAGTGACTTGAAAGTGTGACAGAGTTGTGAGGGTTTTATAGAAGGGATTGTGACGGTAGCTCGAAGGGTGTTAGGTGGAGCTTGTGGTCCGTGTGTTGTGTTTCTTACGTAGTACGTATACTCTCTTTTTATTTTTTATTTTCTTACAATTTATTAACCAACTCGTTTTATTTTATTTTCTTAAATCAATGAGTGGATGCGAGGAGCACACCGTGTCAAATTAACAGTGAAGGAGAGATAGAAATTGGGAAATGAATGGACTTTTTTACTGGTGTGTTATATTTTGTTAGGTGAGATGGTGAGAGAAAAATAAAATAAAATAAATTGGGACTGAAAATTAAGAAGGTTATAGTTAATTTGAAGTTAAATTGTTAAGTGATTTGAGTTAGAATGTAACGGTGACGGCGTTAAATGACGCTGACTTTGAGGAAGATGAGTAGATGGTAAGCGGAGAATGATGAGGGTGGCCGAACCTATGACGTTGGTTTTGGTTGTAGTAGGTGAAGAGGGGTTGGTGGCAGCCACAACCTTCTGTGTTTCGATCAAATAAAACTATTCTATTTCTCATATTCTTTCCCCAATTATTCTTTTCACCCATTTTCATTTTTTTATACAGTAACAAACTAAGAATACTTCAACACTTTCTTTAAAATTTACCACCATCTACTTTACATTATTCATATATTTGCAGTACAATCTCTTCATATTTCAAATATTATTCACCGATTCAATTTTTATTTTATTTTAGGATAGGTTTGGATGAGGTAAAAGAGAAAGTATAGAGGTGAAGTAGTTGGTTGAATAAAAGTAAACAGAGTAATGAAATTGGGAAAAAAGAATCTAAATTATATTCAATTAAATCACATTCATTTTTACTTTATCTTTTATTTATTTATTTTTATTTTTATACCAGAGGGAGCATTGGTTTTGGGAGATAATATAACCCGTATAATTTGTTATTTATATATAGTATTCTTTCTGTTAAGTACTTTCTTCTTAATATGGAGTTTTTTATTCACGTTTACACAACCATGCTAATTCACATTGTATGACTGTGTATTGTATCTGGACATGGATAATTTTGAAAATTCATGAAGTAATCCGTCTATTATAAGAATTTGGTAAAAGTAAATTCCATAAATTTAATAAAATTGAAAACTAAATTTGTAAATTTTATTAATCTGTTATATTAGTTCAAACGGTGGTGTTATTCTATCATTGCTGTTCACATTCTACACTCATTTAATACTAAGATATATTATTATTTTATTAATATATAATATTTTATTAATAAAAGATAGTGTCAAATGAAGGTTTTTTTCAATAGTAATATCAATAGTAATATCAAAGTACCATTCTCCTAATTTCAAACAATAAAACATGCTTCATAAATTTTGCTTAAGTGTCATGATACTTCTAGTGCCTCCATAGAGCACATGCGTAATAATGATCTTCATATTTTAGTCAACAAAGACAAAAGTTGTGCACTTACTATGTTTCGAATCTCCACATCGTTTGTTTCCCATTTCTCAAAAAGCTTTGAAATTCAAGAACTTTCTTGAACAAAAACAACAAGCAAAATGTAAAATCCTCTTTACAGGTTTTCAATATATTTCACATTTTATGATTCTTCGCTACTGTTTTCTCCCATTTTTAACCATACTCAATTCCTAGAGATTGGAATTGACTTAGATGTGGACAATTTCGAGTATATCCTTATCTTAGAAGTTCAATTTGTGTTTAATGTTCTTTTTGTGTGTGTATGATTAGTATATATGATTCCGTACATGTTCCAATTAGATTATGGGTTTGAAAATATATAGATTTACATATGGCGGTAATATGTTTCACGTAGTTAATGATTTTGTGATCCTTAGAGAGTAAGAGGGATTTGGTTTCAAGTATATATATTTATAGGAGAATCCTTAAAGTTTGGTTAGTTTCATATATGAGTGCATTCCATTACATATTAGATGTGGATAGAATTAGATGGAGTCAAATGATAGTGAAGAATTAATTGGAAGTATTTCAAATGTTAGGATGGGATAAAATGTTACGAATATAACTAGGTTACGTAAAAGAAGTTACTTTCATATAACATCTTATTGATAAACATTGAATGTGTTCAAAATGATATGTACTTTCTTAAAAAAGTGAAACCAAAATTTTACGTGGATGGATAATATTTAAAATTAAATCACACTTAAAGAGTTGCCTCTTCGATACACATGGGTCATTTACATGTATAAAATTCATGTAAAAACAAATATGTACTATTCATTGTTCAAATAATAAAAAACATTATGACTATATTACACATACATATATTTTGTTTTTGTTATTTTTGTTTTATTTCTTTGTATAAAGGTGAAATATTTCATGTATCATCATTGTGATCATGAACTTACTTTTTATTAGTATCTAACCTTAATCCAAAGAAGGTTATGGAATTGTATAATAGTAGATTCATTTTTTATGGGTATTTTCAATTAAGGTAAAGATAAGATGTTCCTAATTATTTATAAGATAATTTCAAAATCAAGGGAAGAGCAATAATATTGAAAAGTGAATCTCCACTATTACATTTATGTTGATTAAAATAATAAATTATTAATTAATAATTAAGACAATATATGAATTTATTCTATTATAGATTATTCATTTAAATTAATATAACATGAATGTAAAAGATAGAAAACTACAAGGAAGAGTAATAATATTGAAAAGTGAATCTCCACTATTACACTTATGTTGATTAAAATAATAAATTATTAATTAATAATTAAGATAATATATGAATTTATTATATTGTAGATTATTCATTTAAATTAATATAACATGAATATAAAAGATAGAAAATTACAATTTCAAAACAATTCAGATATTAAAAGAGACGCCAACATATAAAATAAAGAAAAATATCACTACTAGCTTAATATTTTCATACTTCTTGACCAAAATAATTATATTTATACAAGTTTATGTTATTGAAAATATAAACAAAAATTAGAACCAAGAATAAAATCCATCACCACAAGTCATAAGAATATCATCATCATGCTCTTATACATAAGAAACATATATAAACATAGGACAGATTAAATAAGATATATATATATATATATATATATATATATATATATATATATATATATATATATA
>Ga0209489_108712_pt1 | contig 13492 bp, 5 predicted proteins | sample SiratrowhiteBW_FD_187527 | JGI IMG/M metagenome (GOLD analysis project Ga0209489, IMG submission 187527) | Root nodule microbial communities of legume samples collected from California, USA - Siratro white BW (SPAdes) (version 2) | ecosystem: Host-associated > Plants > Roots > Nodule | place: USA... | reverse complement strand
TATAATATATATATATATATATTATATATATATATATATATATATATATATATATATTGTTATGTACATGTAATGTTTCAAAGTTCACTTTCTTTAGATTAGTTATGTAAATAACATGTAATGTTTATAGATATAAAAGAGACTGTTTATATAATATTCTATATTAATTTGTCTAGATTAGTTATGTAAATAACATGTAATGTTTATAGATATAAAAGAGACTGTTTATATAATATTCTATATTAATTTGTCTATTGAATCAGAATACGTTCAGTTCTTAATTAACTAAATTTTTTCAACGTCATGTACTAAGATCATTGATATTATATTTGTTCATAAAAGAAAATATCATTCAATGTGTCAAATCTAACATCGGTGTCAAACCCTGTTTTAAAACAAAATATTTACCATATTCAAAACTTACAATATTGTTCATACATGATATTCCTAGTGTAAAAAGAGAGGTAAGGAAATACACACTTAACAGAATTCCTATACAATGAGAAGGTGTCACGTTCACTATTTAAGAAACATTCAAGCATATTATTACTTCTTCATAGTTCTTTTCTAAAGATTTTTGCATCTCAAGCTTCCCAATTAAAACATTTCCTGCACTAGCAAAATACAATTCTTATACAAGTCATATATTCTTTAAATAAACAAGTGAAATTTCTTTATACAGACTATTGTTACGAACTATAAATAAATACTATTTAAGAGTCGCTGTTAGCTAACATTGAATATTCTTAACACCAGTCACTCTTAAATTAATTTAAAAATTTTGAGTTGCTTCTAACTGAACCATAAAGTATTTTTTGCTCAAGTCATCATCACTATAAAAAAAGTAAAAAAATACTAATAAAATTTTATCCATCGATAAAATGTCATTAGTAACAAAAAAATTTACGGTCAAATTACCGACGAATTTAATCATTCACTAATTATCGACGGATTTATTTACAGAAAAATTTCATAGAAGTAATTGTTGATAAATTCGTCGGTAAATTAATCACTAATTTAATAATAAATTCAATTCATCAGTAAATCTATCATTACATAATCTTCTAAGTTAGTGATAAATTTATCCTATCGATAATCCTTAACATATTAATAATAATATAAATAAAATAATAATATTATTATTAATAATATTTATAATAATAATATTATTATTATTATTATTATTAATAATAATATTTATAATAACAATACTAATAATATTATTAATAATAGTAATAATAATATTAATAATATTTATAATAATAATAGTAATAACAATAAGAGTAATATTAATAATAATAATAATACTAATTATAATATTTATAGTAATAATCTAATAATATAAATAATAGTAATATTAATAATAATACTACTAATAATAATATTTATAATAATAATGTTAATAATAATATTAATAATAATAATAATATTTATAATAATCATAATAATAATATTAATAATATTTGTGATAATAATAATACTAATAATAGTTATAATAATAATACTAATAATATTAATATTAATATTAATAACATTTATAACAATAACAATAATAGTAATAACAATAATAATACTAATTATACTATTTATAAAAATAATATTAATAATAATGTTTATAATAATATTAATATTAATAATGTTTATAATTATTATTATAATAATTATCATAATTATAATAATAATAATTATTATTATTATTATAATAAATATGACAATATTAAACACAATTGATGTAAAGATTTAATCAGAACTTTTTACTTTAACATTATCAATGTAAATTTTAAGATAATAATATAAAAATCAATAAAATAAAATTATGATTATAATTATTGAAACAATACTTATAATTAAATTCATATAAATTAAATTAAAATAATAATAATAATAATAATAATAATATTTAGGGATAATAACGATAATAATAATATAATGATTATTTTCTAAGAAATGATAATAATAATAATAATAATAATATTATAACAAATCTAATTAAAATAATAGCAATAATAATCATTATTATAATATTAATATAATAACATATAAATAAAGAAAATTATAGTTGATAGTTAGAGTGTGTGTTTATTTTTTTTGGTGATAAGTGAAAATATAACAATAATTGTGAGAAACAATTTTAATTAAAGTCTTTAATTGAAATCGTTTGTTGTTTGACTAGTCTAAAATCATATATTTGAATCTTACTAGAATTTGTCCATTTCGGTACAAGAATAATTTTTACCTATTTTGGACATTAATGTGAAAAAGTACACAAAAGTGAAAAAAAAATAATATTTTTCTTGAGCCTTGTGTAATGAACTTAGTAAAAACAGGGCTAAGGGAGAATATTGTTTATCTTTTAATTGTTCTGAATTATATAAGGCATTTGTTATTAGGAAGTGAGTTTAAACTTAACTTAATCTTATAAAACTTATTTGTAAGGTAGGTATTGTCTCCGCTTATATATCATTAATTGACCTTATCTTTAGTCGATATGAGATCTCTAACACACCCCTTCACATCCAAATTACTAAACTCGTATGTGGGGACTAGATATTTGTGGGTGGTGGCTTGATAGGTCCATCAATCTTCGCTATGATAGATTCTGATATTATATGAAGAAGTGAGTTTAAGGCTAATTCAATCTTACAAAATCGACTTATAAGGTAAGGATTATCGCCGCTTATATTCTATGAATTGGTCTTATCTCTAATGGATGCTAAATATCCAACAATTGCATTAATTGTTCTAAGATTTTATAGATGATCATGATATTTATATATTTTATACAATTACATAATAATTATACATATTGTTATTTAATTTCAAAATTTTATTTATACATTATTATCACATGAATATAATATTTCGTCAAAGGATTGTTTAAAAAGAAGATGGTGTCAAATGATGTTTTCCTTTATAAAATATCTAAAGAGTACGTTGTTCCTAACATGTTGGATTTAAGATGTGCTAAGATTAAATTTGGACACAGAAACTGAAAAGTGAAACCCAGTTTATTGCTGACAGTGATTATTCGAAGGAAGACATGAACACAAACAAGTTTATTGCAGAAAAAACGTTATTTATGAGAAGGAAAACATTAGCCGCTGCCATTGAAACGAGCCTTGAGCTTCCTCACTTGGGGTTCGTCAAGGAAGGTAGTTTGGGCGATGGTCTTGGTAGAGACGTTGTTGGCAAATAATGCTTGATGAACAAAATTGAAACGAGGGTTAGGGCTACTATAAGCGATATAAGCAACGGCTTTTTCCTTACCAGAATTGACAAGATAATGCTGCAGTCCTTTTGGGAAAACCGTGAGATCTCCTGGTTTGAGTGTATTGACATAAGCTCTTTCAGGTGTCAAGATTCCAACATCTAATTGACCTTGATGCATGATTAGTATTTCATTGGATTCATGTGTGTGCACTGGAACAAATCCATCTCTCTCCAACTCTCCACGAAATGCAGAAATGCCGAGACCATTCAGAACAGGAAACTTTTTAACAGAGGCAGCGTATAATTTGGCATTGAATGGGACTGTCAAGGGTTCTCCAAAACTGTGCTTAAAGTTTTGAGATGTTACTGTATCAGACGGCAAGCAATGATAGCCACTAGGGCTATCTGGACCCTTGAGGTCTGCTACACAGAAATCTTGCATATTAGAAGCATGGCAAGTGGAAGCAACAAGACCACAAAACAGAAGAATCAGAATGGTATTCATTATCTCTTCTGATGAATTGATAGGTTTAGAAGATAAGAGGAAGTGTTGCATTGCATTGCTAGCTACTTAACCATATTTATAGCCAAGCAAAGATATGGGTTCTTTATGCAGAAACTGTGAAATTTAAGTCCTTTAATTTTTTTTCCCTCAAAAATGATTCTTTCATACCTTCAAACAAAAATACTTCCTTTTTTATAAATATTAATATTTTAAGTTAAAAAAGCTTGGTTAAAATATTAATGTACTGAATTATTAGATGGTTATTTTTCTAGTGATATTAAAATATTATTTATTTTGTTCTTTGAACTAGTTTGAAGGGAATTTTATCTAATACTTAATTGTTTTCCAAAGTCTACTCAAAACTATTTGTCATTTGTTTTTTGGTTGAAATTTTTATTAAAAAGTGACTCGAATCATTGGCAATTTGATTCCTTTTTATTTTTGTTTAATATAAAATCCGAATCAATTTTTTTTATATTTTTATATTATAAAATTATTAATCTTTTTATAAAAAATGTGAAATATTTTATTGTAAAATATCATTAAATAAAAATATACTGTGAAAGAAATTATGTAGTTTTACTCTTAAATTTATAATATAAATTTTCTATTATACTTTGATAAATATAAATATATTTATTAATATAATATATAAGAGTTACATTTGTATATGTTACTTTCTTAATAATAATTTTAGAAAGTTTTTCCGCATATCCTACACAACTAATTAAGTAGGTGCTCTTGTGTCCATTTATTGTCTTGTGTCAAAATGATTATAGTTTTAGCTTTTAAAAATCCAAATTAACTAATATTTCATTTTTAATAAAACACTAATTATGGTTTTTCACCTTTTTCAAAAGAATTATATTGATATTTATATTTTTGGTCTGTAAAAATAACACATTATTGAGATAAGAAAATATTATAATATTTATTGTTTATATTTTGTGTACAAAAATATTAGATTTATGTAACTATGGGGAGAGAAAATCGTTCTTCCTCCACACACTCACCACAGTTAGATGTTTTTGCACAACAACAATAAATATACCACTTTAAAATAACTTTATTAAAACAACTTACTTTTTTAATAATATATTAGACCAGAAGAATAATTAATTTCAAAAAAATGAAAAATAAAAAAATTAATATTTTATTAAAATTAAAAACATTTATTGAATTTTGCTTTAAGTTAAAATTGTTATTGTACCAATCCAAATTTAGGCGGACTCAAAATTGTTAGGGGATCCTTTTAGTTTTACCCAAATTTGTAAACCGGTTAGGTTTCTGGTTGATAAAAAAATTAAATTAAAGACTACTAATTAATGGGGTTTTTATTATGTACCGAATTAGGTTTGAATTTTAGTCAATAATTACATTCAATAATCTAAGATTGGAAAAAAATTATTTCCCTTTGTAGAAATGATTTGATTGTATGATGGTATAGTAGTGCAAACCCTGGATGTCAACAGTGTCCAATTAAGATTACTTTCTAAATGGGAAACTTTATGTAAAAACAAAATTAAATGCCGTTGACTAATTAGTTTTCTGTAATTAATATTTTATCCAGAATTTTATTATAACTAAATATATTACTATTTATATTGTAGTATATTTAGTTAAAGTCTTAGGATAAATTTGTAATGATGTAGTGTTATGAATTTGTGGCTCTTTTGTTTTAACCTGGTAGATGGTTGGTTCTTAAAAATTGGATTCCGTCTTCTAAAAGGTAGGGCCTTCGACTATGTTATTTTTTTATTTTTTTTACTTTTATATTCTAAATTTATTACATATATATTAAAATTAATTTTAATTATATAAATTTACCAATTTGAATTGATATAATATATTAATTTTAATATTATTTATAGTTAAAATAATAAATAAAAGAAGTAGGTAAAAATTCATGTTATATTTTGTCTTATATGAAGGTATTCCTGAATGATTTGCCTATCTTTTTCTTATTATTGGATTGTGGATGAGAAAAAAGGGATGACATACTAAAAGTATTTTTTTTTTTTATGTTTTTGGTGATAAAAAAATCGAAGAGTTATATTTGTGAGCAGGAAAAGAAGTAATGCATAGTGAATGCGCTTAACTGAAAATGGAGCAAGAAAAACAAATAGAGATAAAGACAAAGTAGTAATAACCTGTTCGAGACTTTGTTCTTCACTTTCATGTACCTTCTTTATAGCTTGCTCTTCGTTGGCATTCCTTCTTGTTCTTAAGTTTTCTCTTTTTGAATTGTGACCACTTCAAAGTGAATGATTTGTTGTTTCTCTACCACAAACTCTTATGAATAATGAGAGGAGTGCAAACTGCTTATGTGAGCTGAGTGAAATGAGAGAAAGGAATGAACAAGGTTGTTATCTGTGAAGAAAAATTTAGTAGAAGGAGAATGCATTTATATATTGTGTGAAAAAGCAATACATTATCCTTTGCATTGTAACAGAAATCAGAAAAAGGTGGCACAACACCTTTTGGTGTGTGCAGGTTAAGGTGGTGGCTGGTATGTGAAGGCTAAGGTAGTGGAGAAAGATGGAAGTGTATGGGAGATTGGAGAGAGAGCAGTGAGATTATGGAGGTGTGTGCAGAGAAGAGAGGGGTGTGAGAATAAGATTGGCCTGATGGTCAAAATGGGAGAGAGGCGAGAGTGAAGAGAAGAGAGGGGTGTGAGAAGAACTCTGGACTGGTGGCCCAGATGGGTGAGAGGGGTTCATGAAGAGAAGACAAGGATGTGAAAAGAAGATTGGCCTGGTGGGCCAAATGAGAGAGAGGGGTGTGTGAAGAAGACTGACCTAATGGCCCAAATGAGAGAGGGGTGTGTGAATAGAAGAAAGGGGTGTGACAAGAAGACTGGCCTAATAGCCCAAATGGAAGAGAGGTGCACAAAGAGAAAAAAGTGGTGTGAGAAGAAGATTGACATGATGGCGCAAATTGGAAAGAGGTGCGTAAAGACAAAAGAAAAGGGTATGAACACAAAATTGACCTAGTAGCCCAAATGAAAAAGCGGTGTGTGAAGAAAAAAAGAGGTGTGATTAGTAAGTCAATTTCTTTTTATTTCTTTTTAAATCCTAACATGATGATGGGCCTGTGCATTTTCTGAAAAATGAAATAAGTCGAATAAATCTAAACTAATTTTTTAAGAAAAGAGAAACACTTTCTAATTTTGTAGTCATTTTATTTGAATCTTAATGTAAAATTTAAGGATTAGACTTAAACTACAAATTTTTTTAATAATAATAAAAAAACATAAAAATCTAAACTAATAGCTTTGAATTTCATTAAAGAGAAATTATTATTATATATATATATATATAAAATATTTATTTAAAACCTTTTGTTATCACTTTTCATTTTTTTTAAAAATAATTGAACAATTTTCTAAATATTTTTATAATATTAATGAATTTTTTTTATTTTCTTATAAATAAATTTTATTTACCCTGACGAATTTAGGTGTTGACACATATAATATTAATTTTTTTCTCTTCTATTTGCACAATCTTTTTAATAACTGGAAATACTTATTTTCTTCATTAGCAAAGCTCTTTACAGCATACAAAATCGATTTACTCGGTTAAAGTTGAAAATAACTTGTGTCAAAAGAGTTGGAGAGTGTTAGCTTTACTCCAAAGATATTTTAAACGTTATTTGTTTGACGAGGATCTTCTTAAGACGAACATAGAAGATTATGTAGAATACAAACTCAAACTTCAAGAATATTATTTATTTGTGAGAATTTAATCACTTATTATTTAATCTTTGAATTTAAAGAGTCGATCTTTTTAGTTGATCAAACATAATGTTTTTATAGTCTAACAGACAATATACTGTATATTTGTCTAAGAGACACTAATAAATAATAATTTGACATTAGAATTAGATTATATCATTAAACTATTTGACGTTCTTATTGTATAATTTTTTTTTAATATCAATACATATAATGTTATGTTTTGCAAAAATGCTTTCTATTAAGTAAAAAATCATTATTAATGTATAATTGATAAACAAATATTTTTTTTAAAATTAATAGATGACAAATCAAGTTGAAATAACATAAAATTGTAATTCAAATTTATCTTTAAAAATAAGATAAATCTAATTTTAAAAATTAAATCTATTTTTTAGTCTATCTCTTTTAATATATCATTTTAAGCTTTATTTATAATTAAATCTTTTTTAAAAATTTGACAATAATTAAAAATAACATTATACCGTTATATGACTATTTATTATAAATCTAAAATATAATTGATATATTCACTACAAGAAAAAATATTTTTAATTGGATTATATTTAGCATTTTCGAAGATTTTAACTCCTATGAAGTGCATTATCAACGGTTTAACTTTTCGTAGATAGAGTCATCATCGTTAAAGGATTATTGACAGTTTTTAATAACTTCTGAAATGATAATTTTAACCTCTGTTATTTTCGAAAGTTTCAAACTCCGCTATTTTCAGGAATTTCAAACCCTTGCTATTTGCAGGGGTTTCAAATCTCCATTATTCAGTTTCAAACTTCATCACCAGTCAAATACATTGTGTTTCTTTATTTTATTAATTAAATTTATAAAATTATTTAATAAATCATAACAAGAAAAATATTAATTTACGACACAAAAAGAAAGAAATTGTCTGACACATTAATAAAGACATTTGGTTATATATGTTTAAGTGTTCCAGGAAAGGTGTTGTTAGCCAACATTACAATTGAAGGAAAGGACCATTAAATAAGTTTTTAGAAAGAACAAGATTATGTTATTATACATCTGAATATATGTAGCAGCTATTGTTGGTCCAAGTACATATAAAGATTGATGTAGTGTTGAATATCAGATTAAGGTGCAATTGAAGGCTGAACACTATGCAAAACTTAACATATCCTCCCTGAAATGATGAGACGAATAGATTTAGTATATAATATTTACCCTGTCACTTGATAATGTATATAATACTATGACAGAAAGAAAAACATGTTTCAGAAAATACGTTTTATGACATTATCCTGTTACCATTGATATCAGGACGCTAGGTTGTGAATTCCAACAATCCAGAACAACAATACAATGGTATCTTTGATTGTTTACGTCTTGAGATATATGTCGTAATTAAAAATAACTATTTGACCACATAAATATTTTTTCATAATTTAAAACAACACAAAACATTCTCGTTAAAATTAATTTTCTTGTAGCTAGAATATTTCACTCTCATATTTTATTGATTTCATATTCTTTTGTTTTATCTTATATTTTTTATTTACTGGATAAGATACTATTTTTTTTATGATAAGGCGACCTGATATTTTATATTTACTAAGATAAAATACAATTCATTTTATGATGCTGTGGCCATAAATAGTAAAACTTAAGTACCATTTTACATACTAAAGGAATCATTAAATTTCATCGTATGTTATTCTAAATCTCATTGGAGAGCAACATTTACAACACCTATAGAATTGTATTCAAGTTTTATTCTCAGTGTAAAAAAGTTTTGCACCATTGTCAGATAAGAACACATTTTGCAAGACCGAACTGGAAAAAAGTCTTCACACAATTAGCAAACTCGCATCAAAGTTCTCGGATAGGTAACAAAGTTGTGATGCTATTTGAGAAATTCTACAGAAAAATGAATAAAAGAAATGAAAAAAGTATTTGCTGTTTGCTTGATGCAGGTGCATTCTACTGTGGAAGTCCTACTTTTACAAAGGTATAGAAGAACCTTTGTCAAGAGTTCAGCCTAAACTCATCTACGCGCTTTCAGTTTCACCAGGAAAACTTCTAGAGGAAATTTCACACAGCATCAATACTGAATTAGGCACTTGGCTTCATCAAACAATAGAAGATTAAACATACTCTAGAGTGAATTTGGATTCAAGTTTTTGTTTCAACCTTTACATCCTTTCTTAGTCTCTTCTAAATGTTTCATTGCTCAAAATTTGATGTTCATCAATCTACTTGGTATATCTATGAATGAAAACGGATAAAGGAATGGTAAAGAACTAGATTCTAGTTCATTCAAGATTCGTACAGAATTAATGATTGGAGCATAATATAGTATATAACTTCTACTGACAGTAACTAACAAAGCAACATAACATTGAATGCATAGTACATACAGTTTACTGGAAAAACAATAATGTCAAATGCGTTTCTCATAAATGTTGTTCAATGTGAAAAATTAACGTTACTGATAAAAGTAAAGTGTTGTAGTTTAGTTGAATAAAAATGAAAGGAAACGTGCTTCTTCATAATTTCCAAATGTAACTATGAAAGTGAAACAATAAATAAATAAATAAATAAATAGCTGTGAAAGTAAAACAGTTCATAAATTGGTTTGAACCGCACCACCACACGCAGAGCACCGTCGTGTCGCACAGCCGCAATGCAGAGCACAGCTGCAACGCAAAGCCGAGCTGCACCGCACTTCCTCACCACACCGCAAGGCAGAGCCGCCAACTGCACCGCTAGACCACTCCGTCAAACAACACTTTACCGCTTTACAGTTCTCCGCAGTTCTGAAAATAGAGTTTCGAGATGTGAAATTTGGAGATTTGGAAATGGAAATGGAAATGAAAAATCACCGATTAAGAGATGAAAATCTAGAGAAAACCTGTGAACTTAATGTAGTGAGGACTGAAATATGATAAAGGGAAAAAAAGGAAAAAAAAAAGAAAAAAGAAGAAAGATAGTATGTCTGAAAATTGATGTAGAAAAAAAGGAAAAAAAATAGGGAAAGTGAAAAGTTAAATCTTAGGTACGAAAATAAAGACTCTTCCGTAACCTAAAAAGAGAAAGAAAAAAAAAATGTAAAGAATAACATTATTTGCTGAAATTTTTTAAAAAAACGTATAGATTTATCTGGGTTAAAAGAACCCCAACAAACTTTTGTCTTAATGGAGTTTTTTAAAATCTCAGATAATATACCCCTACTAAAATTAAATATTTTTGTAGTGATTCGAAAATATTTATTTTTTATACAGAAATAAGTATATATAATGTGCAATAAAGGTAAAATTATAATAAACAATTGTCTGATCTTCTAATTGTGTTTAAATAAATAAGTTCAAGGTAATATTTTTCTTGATCCTTGAGCAATGGACTTAGTAGAAATATGGTTTGTTTATCTGTTAATTCTTCGGAGTTATAAGGCATTTGAATATTGCATCAATTGTACCAAGTACGTCTTGAGAATTTATAAACGCACCTTGATATTTCTATATTTTATACAATTGTATATATTATTATTTTATTTCAAAATTTTATTTACACATTATTATTACTTGAATATAATATTTTGTCAACTGATTGTTTGAAAAGAAGATGGTGTCAAATGATGTTTTCTTTATTAAAATATCTAAAGAGTACGTTGTTTCAAACATGTTGGATTTAAGATGTGCTAAGATTAAAATTGGACACAGAAACTGAAAAAAGTGAAACCCAGTTTATTGCTGACAGTGATTACTGGAAGAAGACATGAACACAAACAAGTTTGTGTTCAGAAAGAAGATTATTTATTAGAAGGAAAACATTAGCCGGTGCCATTGAAACGAGCCTTGAGCTTCCTCACTTGTTGTTCGTCAAGGAAGGTAGTTTGGGCTATGGTCTTGGTAGAGACGTTGTTGGCGAATAATTCTTGTTGAAGAAAATTGAAACGAGGGTTAGGGCTACTGTAAGCGACATAAGCAACGACTTTCTCCTTACCAGAATTGACAAGATAATGCAAAAGTCCTTTTGGGAAAACCATAAGATCTCCCGGTTTGAGTGTATTGATATAAGCTCTTTCAGGTGTCAAGAATCCAACCTCGATTAAACCTTGAAGCAGGATTAGTATTTCAGTGGCTGCATGTGTGTGCACTGGAAGAAATCCATCTTTCTCCATCTCAAAACGTGCTGCAGAAATGCCAAGACCATTCAGAATAGGAAACTCGGTAACAGTGGCAGGGTATAGTACAACTTTGTCTGGCACTGGAATGGCTTTTCCAAAACTGTACTTGAAGTCTTTATCTTTTACTGTATCAGACAGCAAGCACTGATAGCCACTAGGGCTATCTGGACCCTTGAGATCTGCTACACAGAAATCTTGCAGATCAGAAGCATGGGAAGTGGAAGCAACAAGACCACAAAATAGAAAAATCAGAATGGTATTCATCATCTCTTCTGATAAATTGATGTGTTTAGAAAATAAGAGGTTTAGAAAATAAGAGGGAATGTTGCATTTGGATTGGCTTGCTAATTAGCTGTATTTATAGCAAGTAAAGATATGGGTTTCTGCAGAAACTGTGAAGTTTAAGTCCTTTAACTTTTTTTCCCTCAAAAATGATTCTTTTCACACCTTCAAACAAAAATACTTCCTTTTTTATAAATATTAATATTTTAAGTTAAAAAAACTTGGTTAAAATATTGAATTGTTAGATGGTTATTTTTCTAGTGGTATTAAAATATTATTTATATCTAATACTTAATTGTTTTTCAAAGTCTACTCAAAACTATTTGTCATTTGTTTTGGTTGAAATCTTTATTAAAAAGTGACTCGAATCATTGGCAATTTGATTCTATTTTATTTTTACTTAATATAAGATCTGAATCAAATTTGCTTTGATATTTTTATATTAAAAATTATTAATCTTTTTATAAAAATTGTGAAATATTTTATTGTAAAAAGTCATTAAATAAAAATATATTGTGAAAGAAATTATGTAGTTTTACTCTTCAAATTTATAATATAAATTTTCTATTATACTTTGATAAATGTAAATATATTTATTAATAATACAATTAAATCGGAAAATAATTTATAAGAGTTACATTTATATATGTTTCTTTCTTAATAATAACTTTAGAAAAGTTTTTCCGCATATCCTACATAACCAATTAACAAGGTGCTCTTGTGTCAATTTATTGTATTGTGGTTCAAAATGATTATAGTTTTAGCTTTTAAAAATCCAAATTAACTAATATTTCATATTTTTAACAAAACCCTTTTTTACCTTTTTCAAATAAATCATATTGATATTTGTATTTTTGGTCTGTAAAAATAAAACATTATTGAGATAAAAAAGTATTTTAATATTTATTGTTTATATTTTGTGTACAAAAATATTAGATTTCTGTCACTATGGGGAGAGAAAATCATTCTTCCTCCACACACTCACCACAGTTTGATGTTTTTACACAACAATAATAAATATATCACTTTAAAATAACTTTATTAAAACAACTTTACTTTTTCAGTAATATATTATACCATAAGAAGAATGAATTTCCAAAAAATGAAAATAAAAAAAATTAATATTTTGTTAAAATTAAAAACATTAATAAATTTTGCTTTAAGCTAAAATTGTTATTGTCCCAATCCAAATTTAGGCGGACTCAAAATTGTTAGGGGATCTTTTTTTGGTTGATAATTTTTTTTTTAATTAAATACTACTAATTAATGGGGTTTCTATTATGTACCTAATTAAGTTTGACTTTTTGTTAATATTCACATTCAATAATCCGATTATGTCTAATAAGATTGGAAGAAATTATTTCCAAATCCACATTTTCTCTTTAGTTCTATTTGTAGAAATGATTGTATGGCAGTGCAAACTCTCGATGTCAACCTATATGTCCAATTAAGATTACTCTCTAAAACGGGGAACTTTATGTAAAAAAACAAAATTAAATACCCCTAACTAATTTGTTTGCTGTATTAAATTTTTTAACCACACTTTTATTATAACTAAATATATTATGATATATATATATATATATATATATATATA
>Ga0209489_108711_pt1 | contig 13492 bp, 2 predicted proteins | sample SiratrowhiteBW_FD_187527 | JGI IMG/M metagenome (GOLD analysis project Ga0209489, IMG submission 187527) | Root nodule microbial communities of legume samples collected from California, USA - Siratro white BW (SPAdes) (version 2) | ecosystem: Host-associated > Plants > Roots > Nodule | place: USA... | reverse complement strand
GCAAATTTATAGAAAAAAAAAAAAAAAAAAGTGATCTATGTAATTTCAGAGACTGACGTGAAAATGTGGTAGTGATTGTTTAAGGCAATAAAATAAAAATATTCTGTAAAAAAAAAAAAGTGTATAATATACTAAAGTTGAGACAAATAAACAAATCATTAAAAATAATTTTTAATATATTAGCTAATTGTTGATTACTAATAGCTTTGTTGGTGGTTAACAATACAAGACCCTTTGATTAATTACATTTAATAATTGGATGAAAATTCTTGTAAAATTAATTTTATGTAACTTGAAAACAAAGCGAAGGAAGTTTCATAAGAACCTTATGGACTGAAAGGTTTGTGAAAGTACATTGCCAGCTTGCATTGTTGCCTATGTATCAAGCACAATTTAATGTCCATTAAAAATATTCTCTTATATTAGTAGCTTTTCTACTTCAGTGGACCATCTATTAGTATAGCATTTTTAAGAGCAATCTCTATCTATGATGCCCTATGTCCTAATGAACTAATTGAGTCTACAACCAATTTACCGAGAAATTACATAGTTGTTTAAAATAGAAACATTGGCCATTTTACTTCAGAAAATTCTTAATTTTGATCAAATTCATAACTTCATATATACTTTCTTTTTATGACATGTTATTAAAGTACCAAAAATTTTATTTAATTAATTATAGTAAAAAATGAATGTAAATAAAATGAAATTTTAATTAAATTTGTGATTTTTTTAAAATAAAATAAATAACTATTTTAAAATGAGAGAACAAAAACTACGTATGGGGTAAAATATAGAGAAGTCATAGATAAACATTCATAAGTTTTTAAGAATTCAAAGACAAAAGTATCTTTATTTGTTATATACCTTATATTTTTCCTTAGGCTATTTGTATTATGTTATATTTTGTTTATCATTCTTCCCCCATTTTACAAAATTAAATAAGTTAAATTTTATATAACATTTTACTTTTTCTTTTATTTCATTATTTTTCATTTACTTTTCACTGCCATCCCAATCAAATCGTAAAACTTCGTTATGATGTTGGTTGCCCTCCTTGTTCATTTAAGGAAAAATTAATGTTAAATTATCCTTTTTAAAAAGATTAGTTTAAGTGTTATGTAAGAAAATATATTTTATATATTTAAAAATAGATTAATATGTAATAATATATTCCATGCATACAAAAAAAAAATTATAAATATATATTAATATAACGTTTTCTCTCAATATTGCACATTCTCTGTCTAAAATATTAAAGGGTGTCTATTCATGCCTCTTTCTACAACCTACAGGCATGATAATGGGACAGAGGATATATCTCTAACATATGTTTACTTTCTACACAACTAAAAATTTAATTTAATTTTTAATTTTTTCTTAATTCACTTTTTTTAATTCTTTTTCTTGTAAACTAAATATGACATCGATCTTCCGTAAAGGGAACATGCAATGGAAACTAAAGAAATCTTATTATCACTTGACAAAAGTGTAACACTACATAAAACTATTGACATGGATAAATTATAACGTATAATTTATTATAAATATATATAATAAGTCTTAAAAAGATAGTATATATAACATCAAAATGTTTTAGAACTATTTAGTAAATTTGAAATTGGTTTGTTTTCAGTAGTATCAGGATTTGCAAGAAAATATACTCTTATAGCAAATACACTTATAATAATTTATACACAACAAGTATGTAAAGGAAAGTAAGTGAATAAAAAATATTTCATCGTACATATAAATATTGAGATAATATAAATATTGAGATAATGTATATGAATAGAAAAAAATTCGTATTTAGTTATACTTTATGTTATAACTAAATATGAATTAATACCTAACATACCTTAGACTATCAAATCTTAGTTGACACATATTTTTAATATCACCATGATATAAAGCATTTGTTACTAAGTCAATTACACCTGTTACCAGAGATAGATATAATCTTTTTCAACTTCTTGATCATAATCTAAAGTTTTATCTATGTGCCTAAAAAATAATGAAGTCAAATACCTCTTAACACAACTACTAAAGACTTGATATCACGTTAGGTATCCCTATAACGCTCATCTAAACTATGCAACCAATCAAATAAGGATCATTGATCAAATTAGTTGACATGACATTTAAGCACCTAACCACTCCTTCAACATTAATTACATGTGTCACACTTTGTCACACATAGTGACACATGCATGCCACCTCACTTCTCACTCAAACGTTTAGAAACACCACTAACCATATCACTTAAGTATCATCTCTAACACTTGAGCATCCTTGATTGATGTCGTTTTTAATTAAATAAAAGGGTTGGAGTGTATATAATCTAATGCAAGGTTCCAAGATCATCTAGGCACAATTTAGGTCTTGCATGAAAAGTTTACATAATTGGAGTATTGATAGGATCAATTAACCCCAAGTATTCTCCAAATAAATTCAGTTACAAATTTAATAAAATGTAACCATCAGTTCTCTCCAATACTTGAGCATTCTCTCCAAGGCTTGAGTGTTCTTTCCAAGGCTTGAGTATTCTCTCCAATGATTAAGTATTCTCTCTAACACTTGAGGGGGACAGGGTTTATTCAACGCTTGAGCATTCTAACCAATGGTTGATCAATATGCTTTTTAGAGGATAGAAAATTATTTTGGCCTCTCTCACTTAAGCTAGAAGTTAACACTTGATTCGAGCATCATATTGCTCGGGTGACCAATATATCACTTGAATGAAGTAATTTATTTGCATCACTTTAAGTTACAGCATATTCCTCCCAGAATATCAAACCTAAAAACATATCATACAACCCAAATAACTTATACCCTCAAAATTTTACAAATACAAGAGGAGTTACTTTATTTTATAAACTCATCCAGACTTAAAATTGATGTTTAAAACAATAGCATCAATCATGTCTTATATTTTATAATTCTAAACTTAATTTAGTTTCACATACTCTATTTCTTAAAACATCCGTTACATTTCAATAACATCTCTGTCTATCACTAATATTATACAAATATAATATTAATTCCTTACTTAAATTGATGCGTGAGTTATTTAAACACATCACATGAAGAACACTTCTCGGATAAAATAAAAGAATTATTAAAACTTAGAAATTATTTTACTTTAAAAAATTTCAAAAAGTAAATAGTTCTTCAAACAAACGATTATATAATAAACTAAAAAAGTATAACTTTTATTTATATATTATAACTAATTTATTTTAAAAATTTTTTAAAAATATTTCTGGATATTAGAAAGTTATTCGGCAATTAAAAAATATTTCCTGTATTTCTTTAATTTTTATAGTTATTACTTTTGGTATAAAAAAGTCTTATCCTAGTGATATAAAGCAAGAGACATTATACATCGGATTTATCGCAATAAAAAATTGGCAAGCATGCATGGGGTTGACAAAGGTGTATCGAATTTCTGAAACCCAGGAGGGAAGAGAGGGCATAGCATAGGGTAGCATAGGACAGGGAAATAAAAAGTAGGTCATGATCACAGTTATAGTTTCGAGAAACCCTTTTCTATCTTCACCTTCTTTCTATTCTCAAACCATACCCGTGCTCATGCCAGTCTCATCTCAAGATTTTTACTATCACATCTCCATCAATTCCACACTTCCTTATCTTTTCACCAAAGATTCATAGAATGCAGTAGGGGTACTTTTGCAGGATATTTTATATGATGTATAATTAGGGGTACTATGGACAATAAGATTGGGATTTGGTGAATTTCTCATATTAGTGATTTTAATATACATATTACATCTAATTAAATTATATAATTAAAAATACATAACTACAATAAAATTTGTTTCATACGAGTATTAAAAAAAAATAAGTCATACTAGAAAATATACCATCAGTTATTCTATTATAAAATACAAAAATACATAATTTTAACAAATAAAATTGATATAAATATAATGTAGTGTTTGATAAAATATTTAAAAAATATTAATATATAATTATTCAAAAACTATAACTTTTTTTTAAAAATGTGAAAATATTAATCCAACCTCGTCTTTAAAATACATAAATTTTATATTTTTGAAGTTGAACTAGGAAAAAAACATGCAATTTAACCAAATCAAATTATATGTTTGATTGCAGGGGTCAAGTTGAAAATAAGGGTGATAGAAATAAATGAGTTTATTTGTTACCAAGGAGATGGGAAGAAAAGAAAAATATATATATATATATATATATATATATATATATATATATATATATATATATATATATATATATATATATATATATACTTATTTTTGTTTATTTTCTTATTCTTTTATGATAAATCAATTTTTTTCCATTTTTATTACTATTATTTCCATTAATTATTGTTTTTTCTCTGATTGACGGATCCAATTGAGCTTTCTTAAAAATGGAATATTTTTCTATAGTTATTTTATGGTGTCTGGCTGAAAGTAAAAATAACAATGGAGTGCAGAATTTAGCAGATAAGAGATTGAAGCAGTGACGACAAAACAGTGGTGACGGCAGAGTGCGAAGCTTTTGTTTTGTTTTCCTGCGTTCTGTTCTGATAGAGTATCAGAGATGAAGAGATACCATAGCTTGCACATTTCTGGATGACGCACAGGGGCATGCAATAAAGGTATGAAGAATAGAAAATGTTTTAGTTTTTATTTGAATTTTATGTTTTTAAATATTTTTTCAATCTTTGTTGTCCATTTCTTTTACTAAACTCAATGATAATAATATTTAATATTGATGTCATTATTACGATGACATAATCTAGTTCTACGTTAGAAAAGTTCTACGTTAGAAAAGTAGTTGTTAACTTATTTATGATGTTATTATCATTGTGAGTGTTGCATTTTAGCTTTTCTTTAAAACTTTCCTCAAATTAGATATCAAAACTGGATGTATTTGTTCGAGGTGAATTTTTATTTAATATAAAATTCAATTTATATCAAATTATATTAGTATTTACGATTTAAATAGGTTGTCACTATTTAAATAATTTGTGGTGTTGTTTTAAATTGTTCGAGGACAGATTTATTTTCAAACTTAGAAAGGAACTTCAAAGCATCAAACAGTTTTAAAGAAGTTATGCGACTGTATAATATACTAGTTATTTATAGAACATTTCAAGGTTAAGAGATTGTGCTTGCAAATATTATAGGCAGATAGTTTGATAAAGATATTGTTTATGATGCCACCTTCTAGTTGATAGTAATTGAATTTTTAAGGTTTAACTTATTAAATTGAAATACTAATAATGTAGGTTTTCATAACTTATTATATTAGATATCTCTTTTCTATTTACCATGCTATGTTTATTTAATATTTTATATTGTTTCTAATTTGATATAGAGAAATATGTGGATGAATATGAGGTGTTTCAGTATTAGTGAATCAATCAAGAGAACTCATTTTCTACACAACTGCCCCTAAAAAATCTAACATTTATTATTAGTAGTATTATTGGCTAAAGTTAATATTCAGTTTATACTGTATATTACTTGTATGATATCATACTTGATTTAGAATTCCCATTTCAATATCAGTTATGAAAATAATCCATGAAAAAAATTAAATTTTATAATGCTTGTTTGAAAAATTCTCAATTTATAAAATTTAATAACCACTCTATGATAGATAATAGTATACTTTAAAATTTAAAACACTCATAAGTACAAAAAATAAAATATAAATAAATAATTATATCATTTAAACATAGAGTAAAACAAAATTTTCTGAAAAATTTTGTATATTTATTTATTCTTAACTTCTAAGAATTATATTGTAGATTTATTTCGAACATTTTTTATGGTTTATAGGTACTGGTTTATTTTCTTATATACCTACAAGATTATGAATGTAATGTAACAATGTACATGTATATTGTTAAAATAATAATATAGTTATGTTCTTTAGTATTAAGAATTATAATGCAACTTAACACTATGATAACTTGTGGGTGTATGCATATTTAGCATATTGCCGGGAACCTACCATAAAACCATAGTGGGAAGCTCATACAAGGATTAAATAAAAAGAATATAACTAAATGAACATTAAATAATTATTTAGATGTAACTTTATTGCCAATATGAATTATATTATTTTCTTTAATAACATTATCTGTTTCAATATCATTCATGATTATAATAGAATAAAAAATAAACAAACACATAAAAGAATTAACTATTTTACACGTATTTAAAATAAAATTTCACCAATAATAATGAAATCAAAGTCATTTTTCAATATTTCATAGATAATGATTATGTTTTCAAAAGACTAGTGGATTGAATTGGGCTCGTAGAGTAACACATATAAGATGATGATCTATTCTAAATGTGAATTTATATAATTTCTAATCAATCATAACATCATCTGACAGGATAAATCTATATATCTATCTTGACAAACTCTTTCAAAGTTAGTTTCAATTAAGTGAACATTCTTCAACTCTCACCACCTGATATCCACAGTTTATATGATTCTAAGGTATCAATAGAGTCAGGATACCTCATTCTTGACAAATCTTCAAACCATGCACATTCTATATAATTTCTACATGATATTTTTTTTTTGAAAATACTAAGTCTATAATGTTATTTACAACACTTACCAACACATTAAAATCACATCACATGTTACTACTCACATGTTTAAGCAAATTAAAAGAATTATCAAAATCAAGGAAGTATATTAAAAATTCATAACAGTACACTCTTTGCGTTCGGTCCAATAAGTGGTGCCCGACCTGCTGCATAAGATTTCAGGTTTTCAAATTTTTCACTTCAATCTCATAATGCATATCCTCTAAATTGATCATATATCATCTTAAAACTTATTTATCCAATTTAAAAATTCTTATCTATCAAAATATCAATTACAACTAATACGAGTACCCTAAATTGTCTTTCTATTTTCAAACTAAAATTTTCATTTCAAAACACTTCTATCCACTTTCTTATGTCTTACCAACAGAATTAAAATCTTTCAAATTTTCAAAATCAAGCTTCCAGACCAACAATATCATAAATTTTTTATTCTATTACCAAAATAAAGTTAGATTAAAATAAAATATCAATTTAATTCAACTTATTTAATCTTCAAAATCAATTCAAACCTGTTAATTGAAATAATACACATTGTTTCCAGCATAAATACATTCAATTCTCACAACCTAAATATTCAAGTTAAATGTAGAACATATCGTTTAGTCAATTATATCAATTTAGTTTTTCTTACCGGTCACTCTAATCAATGATCCAAACCTATCCTAAGATCTAAAACAAATAAATATCATATCTTTAAGATCACATATAAAATAGATTATTATCGATATAAAAAAAATGAAGATAATTTTTCCAAACAACAAAAAGTACAAGCACATTTTAAGAAAACTCTGAAAACAAACTTTTTCTTTTGAAAAAAAAAATAGAAAAAACTAACAGTTGAGTTTACAATAGGATAGATTTTTTTTTTAAATAACTCTGAATCCTTCCATTATCTACCATAATAAAATCAAGGATTTCATAGGTTAAATATTGTTTAAAATTTATACATATTATATCTTATTGTGGGTTAATTTTTTAACTTATTATTTTCCAGTGTAAATATTGAAAACAGGGTGGGTGAGTAGAATATAGCAAATATCTAGTGTAGTTGAAACTAATATTAAAAAGCGAATAATGAGGACATACTCATTATTATATTTTCTAAGCCATTGTGAAGGTTACAATACATTTTCTTTGAATAGTTTTAAAATGAAGTTGAAGATGATATTACCAGCATACCAATTTGTGTTTGTATGGCATACCATAAATACCGAAACACGTCAAACATAGCAAATAGCAAATTGACTGACAATGACATTTATACTCTGCATTCTTGTCTCCCTCCTTAGTCATTCGTTATTAATGGAAACACCTGTTCCTGCCCCCATTGCGCGTGCACTTCCCCAAACACACAATTTCAACTTTATTATTCTCTCAGTTTTGTTAACAAATTTCATGCTTAAAAAAGTGTTATTGAAGTAACATTTGGCAATGGGGTATCTTGTTGATCTGGCAAAAGATACTTGGAAGGGGATATGGTGGGGCAATCACTGATGAAACCCGTCCTCTTTGTCTGTATGGAGTGTTCTACAAAGGGCAGAACGGGAAACAAGGGGTAGATTTCAGAGAAGGTTTAGGTAAGCATGAGGAGCAGAAGGATTTTAATGAAAAGCTGTGTCATACAGATACAAATAGAAACACCAAATTGCTATCATTATTGTTTTGTTGGTACAATCCTATGGTATGGTGTAAATTACCACTGCATTTATTTATTCATTCGGTTTATTATCTGTCATTTTTTGAGTTAGATAGAATTATTTTGGATATCATTTTTTGTAAATGTTGAATGCATCAGTGATTAATAAATTCATGCCTTGAATGTAAGATTTCCCAACTGAAAGATGGATGTACACGGTTTTGAGATGACAGTACAAAGTAGGAGAAATTGTTAGGCGTTTTTGTTGCATTTTTACAGTGGATACCCTCTCCTATAATATTTATTTACATGAGGGAGTAAAAAATGATGAAACGAAAAAGATGGAACAAATAAGAAGTAAAAGTGATGAAGCGAAAAAGATGAAACAGAGGAAGAGAAAAATAATAACAAGTGAAAGTGTTTACCTTCTATGAGTTAAAATAATTGAAATGTAAGATAATTTTTATGTTAATAATTTTATATGATATTTCTTAATTTTTAATTATTATATTTTATTATTATTATTATTATTATTATTATTATTATTATTATTATTATAGTCATATTTGATTATGTAGTCTTCTTTTCATTATGAGTTAGTTACTCTTGAGGTATGATAAAACAAACAATATAATGGATTACCTAGGCTATATTTATATGTAACTTTTCAACTTTTTTCTTACAAAATTACGAAGAAAGTCGACCATTAATGTTCTTATGGTGTATGCATCTTTCCTAATGTCCTCAAATTTATATATGGCTACATTGTTCACCTTCAAATGAATGAAGTACTGAATTCCTTATATATACCTTAATTAGTTGTTATTATTTTTATTAAAATATATTTTTAGAAACTGTAATAGATTACTGGTTTCATAAACGAATACCTATTATTTAATCCAATTAAAGGTGAATGAATTATAAGTATGGGCATCACCTTTTTTCTACATGTTTGAGGGTGGTGAGTTGGTATCTCTTGTGTAACTTTGAATACTATACGTAGTTTATTTCACAATGTCTAATAAAAAGGTCTATATAAAATATATGGCATATCAAAATGTTTCTTATATAGATATATGATTTATACAAAATACATTTATTTTATTTGTTTATAGAACAAAATTTAAAATAGAAGTTAGGTTTTTTTTTTAAATGTTCTAGTACTTTCATTAGTATCTACTTACTTACGTAGAAATTTATAATATAATAAGAAAAATAAGAATAAGTTAGTGAAAATAAAATTTTACAAACATAATATAATATAATATATATATATATATAAAAGGAACAAACTATATTAATCATTTATAAGGATTTTTTTTAAAAAAATCGACATATAAAAATACTAGGTATATTGTACATCATTCATAAAGATCACACAAAGATATATTTTCAAGCACAATCATTTTTCAGTTCATTTCAATCATATATACTTCATTTCACTCATATATTAAGGCTTCATTTTAGTCATATTGAATACACATAACTTTATATGCAGTAGTACTACCTTGATTTTCTTTCAATCTTCAGTACTCTGATTTCATTTCAATCATATGAATTGCATATGGATTTATCGTCTTTAAAAGACTCATTCATCATTAAGTATGTCTATACGAGAGACTAACATCCAATCCATACATTAAGGGTCAGAGTAAGTTCAAACATTTAGTACCGAATGTCTACCAATAGTCCTGATGTGTATGAACTCTCTAATCACCTGATATCTTAGTCTACGTGACTTAGATTATTGGTGAAGCTAGAAAATCTATGTTAAAACATAGGTTTTTCATACTTAATGTATAATCACATGACAAATCATACATTATTGAAATGTATGACATCAATTTCATTCAAATTCAATCATTCTCACCAATACATATGAATTTGAAATACCAAACTATCATTTCATCAACATTCAATAATTTTTACATAAAAAGTAACACTTAATTACCAAACTATCAAATTCTAATATTTTTACAAATTTATTCAACATATCAAATAACATCAATGCAAAAGAAATTGAAACTTGAGACCATGTTCCATTTACATTAAAATCTTTTAGTCTAAAGTACAATTGAAAAGTTAAAGCTTGATTTCCTTACTTGAAAAGTTCAAGTTCAAGACAATTTCAAAGTAAAACAATGTTATAATTCTAAAATCTAGAGATTAAAGCAAGTTATCTAAACATAACAAAAATTCAATCATAAAATAATTTAAGATTATCACTTTTTTTAACTCACCTTTCAAATATTGATAATCAAAACCTAAGAACAAAAATCAAAAAATAAGAAATATTTAGAGTAAATAAAAGGTTATTCCAATTAAAAATATAATTAAATAAAGATAATTTTTAACTTCTTAACAATAATACAGTGTGATAAAATTTTGAAATAGATGAAATATGGAGAAAAAAAACTCTAGCTAAAAGAAAAAGAGTTAAAAAGAAGATGAAAAAGAAGCATGAAAGTTAAAACTCTTGTAAAATTACATCTTTATTAAAAAATTGTAAAATACCAAAAATATTGAATTTCCAATATACAGAGAATTAATAATTAACTTATTTAATAAATTGCTGACACGTCCTCTCACACTAAATCGGATGTGTTGGGCTAAATACACCCTGGACCCAAGGACTGTTGTGGCTATAAATATACAAATAAATTGCGTTCCTAGGTAAGGACAATTTTTATTTTCAAACACTTTTTAAGTATAGAATACACAAGAATAAGCAAAATTCTAAAATAAATGAAAAAAAAATGACTGAAAATAGAAAGAGAAAAAAAATCTAAATATTACTCAAAGTGTTTTAGAATTTGTTATTCACTAATAATTTATTGTTTTTATTTTAAGAAATAGTGTAGGCTATTTTATTAATAAAATTTCATATCAATGAGATACTCTACTATGTCAGAAAATAAAACAGCAAAAAAGTAGAATTATGAATTAGTTTTTCTTTTAAAAAAACCAAAACTCAATCTTTGATTTGGAAAACAATTTAAGAAAAACATATCAAAATATATTTGGTTTGTTTCCAGGAGATCATATCATCAATTTTTACTTTTACAATGATATTCCTCATGTTCTTTCCTAAGTCAAAATTGATTTATATAAATTATTCTTTCTGTTGTTTTTGTAAGTAAATCTCAAGTATTTCTTTTAATTTATTTTTTTCATATTTACATCATTTACCAACCAAAAGAAAAAGTTAAGATCACTTAGACTACACAATATATATATAATTTGAATAACAAGTATGGTTCTCAAAAGCATATCTAAGATATAAGAAGTTATCGGTAAGAAATAAAGAGATTTCAATTTTTTTTCGTGTTTTTGGTATATCATATTTTGTTTTATCTATTTAAGGAGACTGGAGGTTCTTTGAGGGTCCTTCCGTAAATATTATTTTATATTTTATGCAAAGTGAGAAATTAATCATACAACATTAGACATTATTTAATGTATTTTATCCACATATTATTATTTGATACGATAAAACACTTACCTAGCCTTATAGCAGTTCATCATTTATGATATATTTCACTTTAACCCTTTGTTTGCTCCACTTAATATGCATGGAAAGTGTAAAAATCAGAAAGAAAAGAGGGGTTGCATCTTTAATGAGAAATGAGAAGGAATAGGGAAAACCATTACTTATGTATTCAGCTTAATCAATTAGTTGTAATTATATCCATTAATTGTAAATAATTACATGTATTTAATTCTACAATAGATTATGCGTTCAATATTATGTAGTAAATATTTTGTTAATATTTATATTTTAATTACTATAACAATAGATAGAAAATTTGTTAAAAAAATTATTAATAAAAAAATTATCTCATTTATATTTTCTTTCATCTTATTTAAATAATTTTGCTTTTCAATTTTTGTTCACTTTTCATAGTCCAATACATACAAAACATAAATATAATGTATATATTTTTCATTTGTTATTTACAGATAATATATCAATTTATTTATGTTATAACATTGTTTATAATATATTAGATGAAGAATTTATCATAAGTGTTTAAATCTAACACAATATTACAAAATTGACTTGTAAGGTGAGGATTGTACTCACTTATAAACTATTGAAGACCTTATCTCTAGTGGATGTAAGATCTCCAACACACCCACCTCACGCCGAGACTCCTCAACTCCAACATGAAACTTATATGTAAGGATGGTCCGATAGAGGCCCGATAGGCCCAACAACCTTGTTAGGATAGACTCTGATACTAAAAGTGAATTTTAAGCCTAACTTAACCTTACAAAACCGACTTGTAAGGTGAGGTTTGCCCCTAGTTATAAACTATATAAACTATTGAAACTCTAGTCAATGTGAGATCTCCAACAGTATTTATGATCTTTAGACTAAACAATCCCCTGATCTATTATTAAAATATTTGTTTGTTAAATATTAAATTTATTGTTTTAATCATTTTTCTCTATTGCACAACTTAAAAATATTTATTATTTAATTTATACACATAAACCTTCTAAATTTCAATATATAATTATAATTTAAAAATAAAGAGAAGAAGAAAAAAGTATTTGAATAAAAGTAGTTTTTAAATCTTCACATTGACATTAAAGTCATACATTTTTAGAAATAAATTTTATATATATATATATATATATATATATCATTATTTTGATGTATCAGTGAAAAGATAACATGAATAAATAAAAAGAAAGAAAGTAATATGTAAACTAATGGAAAAATGTGATTTTATAATAAAATAAAATATTGATTAAGAGGAGATAAAAATACGATGACAATTTTGTAAATAAATAAAAATATATTACATCGTCTAATATTTTAAATGCTTTAAGAATATATTATGTTTAAATAAATAATAATACGAGAGTTCTAATTATATTATATATTTTAAAATAGAAGTCTATAATTATGTTATACTATTTCAAAACATCTTTAGCTTATCTTTATTTTTTATTTGTATCTCTTTATTGGTTTTTTATCTATAATGATTATGAATTACACATGAGTAGATGATTTAACTTGTAATAAGATTTTTCCATAGTGAAGTACTAGAGTATATTTTAAGTTTTTTTTTTTAAATAAACTCTTTTAGTGAACTAGTAATGAAAATACTTATATAATATAAAGAGTAGTAGTTATCTTTTGAAAAATATGACGAATGTAATATATATATATATATATATATATATATATATATATATATATTTTATTATTAAATATATATAT
>Ga0209489_108709_pt1 | contig 13494 bp, 9 predicted proteins | sample SiratrowhiteBW_FD_187527 | JGI IMG/M metagenome (GOLD analysis project Ga0209489, IMG submission 187527) | Root nodule microbial communities of legume samples collected from California, USA - Siratro white BW (SPAdes) (version 2) | ecosystem: Host-associated > Plants > Roots > Nodule | place: USA... | reverse complement strand
TATATATATATATATAATATTGTTTGATAAAAATAAATGTGATACTTTTTATATATAATTATTGTTATTATTATTATTGTTGGAGTATACCTTTGGTTAAAAAATTTATGCTTATTTTAGGTTTTAGTCGTGATGATGGGAAGTTTAATAACTATCATTTGGAAAACCTCTACACAATCACATCACTACAAAGAGGAGGATCATAATATCCATATAATTTCTCTCTAAGGGAAATAATCAGTGTAACTACAACGTTCTTTCATAGATTTTAAAATGGTGTAATATATAGTATACCAAAAATATACGATTTTTTTATGTCCGCATTACGGAAAAATGTCATTAACTTTCTTTTACTTCATCTGATACCATCTATACTAATCCTTTACAACTCGTGTATATAGATGTGTGGGGTCTTGCCCTTGTGGATGTGTCTATTGGTGCAAATTATTATATTTATTTTTGTATGTTTACTCCGAATACACTTGAATTTATTTACTTCACACAAAATCTCAAGTCTCTATTGCTTTTAAAAAGTTTAGAGTGTTTTCTGAAAATCAAATTGGCTAAAAATTAAAAGCAATTTAAATTGATAATGCGAAAGAGTTTCTTGGTTTACAATATTTTCTAAATGAAAATAACACTAATCATAGACTTACATGTCCTCACACTCGTGAGTTAAATGGTGCTATTGAACAAAAACACAAACATATAATTGATATGTCAACTTTACTTGCTAATGCTTCGTTACTTGTTAAGTCCTAAACCGGAGTCTTTATTACTACTACTCACATTATGAATGTATTACCTGCTTTTGTTCTCAATAACAAAGATCCATATAAATGGTTGTTTAAAAACAAATACAATGCAGATGAAGGTTTTCAATGTCTTAAGGCTCGGTTCGAGGTTAAGGGGTTTAATCAAACAAAATGTTTTAATTACACTAAAACCTTTAATCCTGTTGTCAAACACAACACTCTACGAGTGGTTCTTGTTCATGTTCACTCCTTAATGGCACATTCTTCAAATAGATGTGAATAATGCATTTTTGAGTGATGATTTGGTAGAGCATCTCTATATGCAACAACCCCCTGGTGTTATGTCAAAAGGCCCTACATTTGTTTGCAAACTGCATAAAGCTATCGATGGATTAAAACAAGCCGAGCTAGGTTCAAGAAGTAAGTTGCACTCTACAACAACTAGCTTTTTATGATAAATGAAGCCCAGGCAAGGCCTAATCATTCGATCCAGGATCAGACACTTGACGCCGGTGAAGAGTCAGAGACACATGTACAGATCAAAATGTTGACTATTCTCAGCTTCGAGGATCTTTTGATAAAATTATAAAAATTAGAATAGGGAAATTTGATTTTTATAAATATCCCTAAGTGCCTTAGGGTTTGTAAAGGCACCTAGGTTAGGGTTTTAGGGTGCCTAGAACACTTTACATGTGGAGCATTTTCATTGGAGGATGAAGCATAGCGTTAGGGTTTGGAGTGGATTGCTCCACACGCTAGGTTACCTTAACCCTAGCATGTGGTGCAAGTTAGGGTTTCTAACCCTAGCTTATCCTATACACTACTTGGATAGCTTGCTAGGCAAGTTAGGGTTTCTAACCCTAGCTTCTTCTACACGCTACCTAGATAGCTTGCTAGAGAAGCTACTAGCTTATCTCGTCTTCTATAAATAAGGGGCTTAAGAGCCTCTTTTGTAAGCTTGATTTGAGTTATGAAATGTTGCTGAAACTTCTGCACATATGATCAAGTTTCCCATTGAGTTTCTTCTCCTAGAAGCTAGAAGCTCTCCCTTGAAGGTTGGCCTAACCTCCTTCAAGGCTTTCACCACCTACTTCACCAAAACCGCAACCTATCTTCACCTTCACGCTTCCTTCCATGGTGATTGCTTCCATAACCATTGCTTTCGCATCATGAGGAGCTCCTTCCACACATTTTGTTCAATATGTAAGGCTTAAACATGCTCTACATCCATTGGAGCGTGAGCTAGAAGCCAAAGCACCAAAGAGCCTCTCCATCATTTGGTATCTAGAGCTTTAGTCTTCCAGAGCTAAGTTCTTGATTCCTTCTTGTTTTGTTTCCACTTTTCGTGTTGTTTACATCATTTTTTACATGTCTTGAATGTATTCCACCGATTGAAAGTGCTTTAGTCGAATTTAAACGGTTCAAAACACGTCAATCTTCTTGAACCTTCTAAAAATACATTGTTTAGGTGTTCTTGTATGTGCTGCAAACTATTTTTTCTATTTCTTGTGTCTTCTTTGATTTTAATCAGTTCAAATTGTTCATTTGAGTCCTAGCTTTCAATTTTATGATCTATAGTGTTTGTCAAAGTCATGTATGGCTTCAAATTGTCATAAACTCTTGAGCTTTATACTTGTAGATTAGGTGTTTGTGCAAATGCTTATGCGGAAAATTATGAGCAGAATGTGTTTGATGTATTCTGTCATAGAGTGAGCTTTTGTGTGCTTTTTAATTTGTAATTTTGAGTTCCTTAGTTCACTATTAGATCATTAGTGAGTTTCTTCGAGTCATAATATTCCTATATGTCTTGTAGTTTATTCAAAATTCATTGGAATCCATAGGTTTCTTGATTTTGTTCTGAAACTGTTTGCATCTTTGATCACTGACTTGGAAAATTTATTGCCACTGGATTCTTACGTGTTTTCAAGTGAAATTTTGAGAGCGACTTTTTTAAGATGTTAAATATGTTGTGTTAAAAAGGTGCGTTCATATTCGAAATAAAATAAAAGATATAAATTGAAAAAGTCGAATGCTATTGATGTTCACATTTATGACGGAATGTGTAATTATGCCTCTGTGATTGAATTACTGTATCTAATCCAGTGAGTGCTAATTCCTTAAATTTGGATTGATCATAGTTTGAGATGTTAGGAATATATGGTAAAAATTTGGTGACCTAATTCCAAGTAATCAGACCGTGATAAATTTTGCAAACACTATTGCTAGAGAACTATTGAAACTGGAAAAACTGCATTATTGTGCTGAAATTGCTCATTGTACTGAATTTATTGCGAAAGCAATACTGGTCAGTAATTTCTGAAATTTTGAGCGGATAATCCTTAAGATGTTTTGAATCTGTCGTTCAAAATTTCAAGACGAAAGGAGAACTATACCAAATACCATAAATCACACAAGAACTGTTGCCAGAACTGAATTCTAGTTTTTTTTGTTGTTTCTAAATCTACTTTAGAGTCATTCCTATATTATCTTTTGAGTGTTATACTTCTGATTTAAGCCTTAATTTCTTGTTTGTCATTTCTAATTACATTCATTTAAGTTTTTCATTTTATAATCCTTTGAGTTGTGCTATTCAAATTAGCTTTTATTGCTTTGTATTTGTGACCTCATGGTGAATTAGTACTTTGGTGAAGCACTTGACTTGAGTTGGAACCAATACATCAAGAGCTGAATTTACAACACTATTGGAGGATGATTCGCAATGGGAGATGCAGTCTTGCTACAGAAAAGTTTCATTGAACAATGCACACCAAAGGAGTGATACACTAGTGAGGCAAATTTACAAACACAAGAAGTGCATAGTTTAGGAATTTTAATTTTGAGCAACATTTTCATTGTATTCAATTGAGTTGTAATTTGCAAAACTCTTTTACATTAGTGGAATAGTTAAAACGTGTAGACAGTGAAGTGTGTCTAAGGTCCTTGGTATCAAAGAACTTCACCTAAGGATTAAGCTAGATTTAAGTTTTCAAGCATTACCTTTACTTCCTTCTGCTTCTTTCAATTGTGCAAACCAACTACTTTTATTCTTTTCATTGAGTCACCTTCGTTTGTGACTTAGTGGACTTATTGTAAGAACGACTAGAAAGGTACATTGGGTAAGGCTCTGGCAAAGAAAGTCTTAGTACTTAAGCCGTCCTAGTGACACACGTAACTTTCCTGGGAGACCCCCTAATGTGCTATACTAGTTTGTCTTATGAAACCACCTATGTCGAAAAGGCTGAAGAAAGTAGATGAAGGCAACGAAGGAACCAACCAACCAAATGAGCGTGAGTGAGAAGAGTACAAAATGCACTAGAGAGACTTAGTGGTTCGGCGCGAGAGGGAGAGGGAAAGATAAATAATGCATAGAGTGAAAATATTAGGTTAATAAACAGTGCACATAGACTAAAACAGGGATACTACAACGGTTGAGATCATTAACCGTTGTAGTAAGGAGCTACTACGGCGGTTCCGATCTCCAACCCCTGTAGTATCTCCTCCTTTTTTAAAAAAATGAAAATTTTTAAACTGAATAGAGAGAGAAACTACAACGGTTGGAGCTCTCAACCGTTACAATATCTCTAATTTCAATTTAAAAATTCTAGAAAGTCTAATACGTGCGCCTCGGGAGAGATACTACAATGCTTGGAACTCTCAACCTTTGTAGTATTGTCTCGAGAGTTTTAAATGTTCCAAACTTTTTTAAATAAGAGAGAATACTACAGCGGTTGGGATCTCCAACTGCTATAGTATCTCATATTACAGCGGTTGTGGCTAATAACCACTGTAAAATCTTTCCACTTAATTTAAAAAATGACACTACATTTTTATTTACCGCAGTTTTATTTTAACCGATATTTTATACTATTATAGAATGTGGTTTTTCTATCATTGAAGTAACATGATATTATCTTATATAGACAACTATTATTCTGACAAATCTATCTACCTAGCACAAAAATCTGAACTTTTAAGTACTTTTATTTCTTTACGTTTTATGTTTATATATCACTAAGGGATGACGAACCTGTCTATAATAAATATACATATTAATATATCGTATAGGGTTTTGTTTTATTGAAGTTTTGAAGTAGAATAAATCATATTATATGATGGAACTTGATTAAAATGAAGTGTCACAAAAAACATGTTATACAATATTTTACATAAACTAAGAAAAACAAGTAAATAAATAAAAGAGAATAACAATTTATAAAATTAACCTTATTATTCATTTTCTTTTACTTGAAAGATGCAATAAAATCTTATTTTACTAATTATTAGGCTCTTTTATACAAGAAAAAAAAGACTAATAAACATGTGGAAGTGAACAATAATCCCACAAAATTAATCTCATTATTATCACTAAAATTAAAAGTTAAAAAGATACTTATTAGGATACAAATAGAAAGTATATATAATATTATATTAAAAAATTAAAATAACAATTAGTTTGAGATTATTTCTTATTACATGATCATTACTATGGGAAAAAATTATAAATAATATTACATAGAATAGAAATAACACTTAGAAACTTGTTTGTCGTTCTTCTTATATAGAATATTTATTTGTTGTCAATTTGAGAGAATAATATATCTAACAGATTTATTTCTGGAATAGAAATGAGACAATAGTCAAAATTTCTAAAGTAATAGTATGAATATTTTGAAGTATGAATATTTTGAAGACTTTCTATAATCCAATGCTCTTCGTTCGGATACTCCCCCGTTAGTGCACCTCATTTGGCCTCTCATTCTGCCTACAAACATAACCAATTTACAGCATAATTATTAAAACTAATTGACATGCTTTACGAGAATATAATCATAGTTTTCATGTAAATTTAAGAAAATATTATGAAACGTATAAGATTATTATTATTATTATTATTATTATTATTGGTTACTCAAAATTGCTGTTATACTACCTTATGAATATGTTAGTTGAATAAATTAACTGACCTCTTTCATTTGTCTGCATTTCTTGGATGAGGCTTGGACACACAGATCCAACATTATTTGATACTTGATTCAAAACATTCTCCATGTGAGGACCAAGGTCTAGAGAAAATAGAGAACATCAAGTCAAAGATTTTGATACTATTAAACAAAAATACTCTTTTATGATGATTCTGAAGCTACCTGTTATTTCATTAATTGAAACCTGAATATCATTCATTTATTGGCATATGATCACTTTCCCTGTTATCTGTATCTCCAGGCAAGTCAATTACTTCTCTTGCAAAAGACTCTGATCAGATGGAGTTTCTTGAATTTCACTACAACATGTCCTATGGTCACTTCGTTCACCCATATTGAACACATTTTCTGCTCGACACACATTACAACTCCATGATCACCTATGTTGCGCAGGCATATGGCAAGAAGGCATCATCTTTCTCAATATTTCTTGTAACAATATAAAATCTAGTAAAGATTACTATTATGATTAACTAGAAAAGAGATATTATATATAATACCTTTGGTACTTTCTTGATTTGATTTTGAGTAATATCATCTACTCTCACAAAAGTATCTTCATCTTCTTTATCTTTATCAACGTTGTCCATTTTTTAAAGTTCTAAATATTCAAAGATAGCTCATAGGACTATCTTTGCTTTTGGTGAAAAATGGATAGAAAACTCTTCGAGTCTAAGCTATATATAGATGTATACTGAGATGGATATGGAAGGACAAAAAGAAAGGATTATTATGAATTAAAAATATTTAATAATGTTTTTAATTGAATAATAAATTATTGCCAAAATTAAAAAAGCAATTAATGTTCAATAAATTAAAACTTGAAAAAGAATTAAGAAATAAAACTTAGAGGATATTTTTATAGAAGAAATTTTTTAATTTTTTTGAATCCAAATATGGCAATATTTGTTTCTCATGGTTACTTATTCTAAAAAAAATGAAAGATCGAGAATCTTTCTTATGGATATTTTTTTATATAACTTTTATTTTTTTATGTTTTTTGGTTTAATAATTTTATATCGTTTGAGTTTGAGAACAAGATCAAATTAAAGTTATGGATAATATAAATATACATTTTTTTTTCTCTTGACCTTCTAAGTCGCTCTTTTTGGACAAAATATGATCTAGATTGAAGCTCTAAAAACAATATCTCATATATTATAATTAACTCTAATAATAATGAACTTGTATTTGAAAAACTAAGACATACAATACTTATCTTTCTTTAATTAGAAATTGAAATAAGATGGTATACAATTGCTAAGTGGACCTAACATAGCATTAAATATACATTAAATGAATTTATTAATATTATCTAAAATATTAAATATATATTATGGATAACATTAATTATATTATGTTAATAAAAAATGATATTTAATATTTATAATTAATAGTTATATTGTTTGATGAGACTTTTTTTTCTTACCTAATTAGTACCTTTTCAGTTTTTATTTCCCTCAATGATACCCTTTATTTTTTATTTCCCTCAATAGGACTCTTTTTCTTTAATTCCTGAAATAACAGTCTTTTATTTTTTTTATTCTTTAATTAATGTATACTCAATACATTAATTATGATTATTATTTTTTTATTTTGTGTATTTTTTATGATTTTGTGATTGTATTTTATTATGATAATTTACTAGTTGTATTTTTGTATTAAAAATTGATATTGGAAGAAAAAGTTAAAATAAATTATAAAATTGTTACTTCAATTAAAATTTGTATTTTTCATTTGTTAAAAATATATCTAAATAATTAATAGCAAAAATAAAGTAAAATTGTTAAAGTATTTTTACAAATAAATATTAATTAAATGGTTTAAAAATTTTAAATAAAAATTAATTTATTTATGAATTACTTTTAAATGTTATCTTTATTACTTAAAATTGTTAATTATTGAAATAATGCAATACACGTTCAATATAAAGAGGAAAATAAATGACAATCATATATTTACTAAATAGTTCAGTTAATGGTACACGAAATACTTTGTGTGAAATAAAACATAAATTTTATGTTTATCAAAACTCAAATTTTATCTTTATAAAAAAATCAATTACATCTCTATCGAAAATCAAATTTTATCTTTATAAAAAATCAAATGATAACTTTAATAAAATATCAAATTTTATCTCTATCAAAAACCAAATTATATCTGTAGCATCCCATATTTTTCATATAATAGAAACTTTATTGCATAGAAATTATATAATAAACTTAAATATAAAAATCCATATATTCATCATGTATTTCAAAATATACTTCTCCAAATAAGTTTTAATAAAAATATCTTTGTAAAATTACAAATAAAATAAAATAAAGCAAAATGAAGTTTCTCCAACAATTCACTTGGGACTCACACCACCTATCAAATCCTATGCTCCCGTGTAATACATGATCATCGCAGTTTTAAAAACAAAACAAACAACACACAAAAAGAAGGGTAAGCTAGAGAGTTTTAAATATATATATATATATATATATATATATATATATATATATATATATATTCATAAATTAGATTTTCTCAACAAAACAACAACAAATCAATCTTTCATAATTCATCTCACATCATACATATACTGACTCACAAACAAAGACACTAGACTCTCTACTTCCGGAAGACACTCGTGCATTGAGTTAGACTCAGAGGTGTGCACCTGTCATATACCATCCATCTGTTCCGATCAACTCATATTTCAAACCTCAGATACAGTCTATGATTGAGGAGCTCCTAGGTGTCGTAGCTTCTTGCGCAAGCTTCAATGGAAGTTGAGCATGATGAAACCTTGAAGCACCGAATAGAAGAAGTGGATGAAACTCCTCATGATGCGGAAGCCATGGAAATGCAAGGAAGGAAGCGTGCAAGGAGGTTGATGGTGAAGTAGATGGTGAAAGCCTTGAAGGAGGTTGGGCCAACCTTCAAAAGAAAGAGCTCATAGCTTTTACGAGAAGAAACTCAATGTGAAACTTGAGGCAATTTGCTGAAAATTTGGCAACATTTCATTACTCAAATCAAGCTTACAAGAGAGGTTCCTAGACCTCTTATTTATAGAAGAAAGGATAAGCTACTTAGCTTCCCATGCAAGCTATCTAGGTAGGGTATGGGAGAAGCTAGGTCTAGAAACCCGAGCTTATAAGACAAGCTTCTAACTCTAGCTTCTATGACAAGCTTCCCAAACCTAGCTTGCACTCCAAGGCTCTCACAAGGTAGTGACAAGTGGCACAAGGAGTCTCCTTGTGCTACTTGGACTCCTTGATCAAGCCCAATATTATTTATGGACCTCAAGGCTCAAACTTACATTACATGGCCCAAAAAATACAAGGCCCAAATTTATTTTACTTGGCCCAAATTATTCTAAACTATTCTAAACAATTTATACAAATTAGAGGACTTCTACTTAATACTCTATTTTCTCCAAAGAGATTTCTTTATGTTTGTATTTGGACCCGATTGAAAGCCTAAACAACCTGAGATGGGCCCAATCTTTTAGAAAGCTCTTAATTCTCCCTTGGGTTCTTTGTCCTTTTTATTCTTGATTAATGACGTCGAGACCTTCTTCCATCATCCCCTCCCTCTTGAAAGGGATCTGTCCTCAGATCCACAACGTTCAGTTGTTAACTTCCTCTAGGATCAAACACCCTCCTGTAAGAACATAAAAATAGTAAAACATATGGCATATATACAAGACATTTAAGAATGAACATAAAATTCCCAAGAAACAAACTCCCAAGGTCAAGGTACCCCTTACCAGATGGTGGACAAAAGTTTCTGGCCCAAGGCATAGTTTCATCTTTATTTGTACTTTTCTTTGTTTGTTCCCTATGAAGTTGCTTAATACTTTGAATTTTTTGTTTAGTTACAAGTAACTCATCACAAGGTTTTTTTCTAAGTGAGGTTTTGGTGTTAATATCTAGCTCAACCCTAAACACATATTTTGCTTTAGGCAATTCCTCACAAAGATTTTCTATGAAGGAGGAGTTTTTGTTAGTGTCTAATTCAACCCTAGCCAATGGTTTCTCTTTAATTAACTCCTCACAAGATTTTTCTAGGGAAGAGGAGTCAACATCTGGTTAAGCTCCAGAAAAAGGTTCACTCAACTTCTCACAAGATGTTTGTTTGGGAGAGAATTCAATGTCTGGTTCAGTTTTGGACAAGGGTTCTTGTTTTCTTTCATGCTTTTCTCTTTTCTTACTATTTTCTAGAACTATGGCTTTGGTGGGATTCTCTCTTGGTTTTTCTTTTAAAGATTTTCCCTCCCTCTCATAATTCGTCTTGGAATAAGAGTTAGAATAGGAACTTCGACTTGTGCCTTGTCTCAAAACTTGTTCAACCTTTATACAAATTTGCACTAATTCATGGAAATCCCTATAAGGGAGAAGTTCCACTCTATCTCGGATCTCAAGACTCAACCCACTCAAAAATTTGGCCACAGTTACAATCTCATCTTCCCTGATCTCGACCCTTATCATATATAATTCCATTTTCTGCCTATATTCTTCAATACTGATGTTTTTCTGATTAAGTCTATGGAGTTTGTCCATGAGTTCTCTATGATAACAGGAAGGTATGTGTCTTCTTCTAAGAGCACTTTTAAGATCGTTCCAGTATGCTATAGCTGGCTCATGGTGAAGACTCTTATCTCTTACTAGGGCTATCCACCAATGTAAGGCATGTCCTTGAAAGCTAAGGGTGACTAGAGGGACTTTTCTCTCCTCACTAACATGGTAGCACTCAAATAATTGTTCAACCTTCATCTCCCAATCAAGAAAGGTATCAATATCATTACTCCCATGGAAGTGTGGTAGCTCTACCGTAACTTCTTTGGATTTTCTTTCTTTCCTATGGTGGTGGTAAGGGTCAGGTTGACAGTGTTTGGCTGCTATCATACTATCCCTCTCGGGTTTTTCATCCTCACTATCAGATTGATATCTTTTTGATGAACTAGTTTTGGATTTAGACTTATGCTCCTTCTTCTTTAAGGTCTTTAACTCCTCTGCCATAATAGCAAATTGTACATCACTGTTTATTTTCATAATCCGAAGTTCTTTCAAAAATTTTCGCAAATCTGATGTATTGTCATGAGACTCATTGCCACTATGGTGATGGAAATGTCGAGACATCTTTAAATTTTGTAAAGAAGTGCTCTCAAGATAAGACAAACTAGTCTAGCACACTAGGGGGTCTCTCAAGAAAGTGAGGTGCATCACTTGGACAACTTAAGTACTAAGACTTTCCTTAGCCAGAGCCTTGCCCAATGTACCTTTCCAGTTGTTCTTACAATGAGACCACTAAATCACAAACGAAGGCGACTCAATGAAAATAAAACTAGTCGGCTTACACAATTGAAAGAAACAAAAGAAATAAAACTAATGCTTGGAAAACTTAAAGCTAGCCGAATCCTAAGGTGAAGTTCTTTGGCACCAAGGACCTTAGAAACACTTCACCGTCTACACATTTTGAATTATTCCACTAATGATAAAGAGTTTTGCAATTACAACTCAAATTGAATACAATGAAAATTTTGCTGAAAATTAAAATTTCTAAACTATGCACTCCTTGTGTTTGTGCTTTTGCCTCACTAGTGTATCTCTCATTTAGTGTACTTTGTTCAAGAAAGCTTTTCTGCAGCATGACCACATTCCTCATTGTGAATCATTCTCCAGTGCTTGGGAGTTTTACTCTTGATGTATTGGCCAATTCTACTCAAATGCTTCACCAATGTACTATTTCACCATGAGGCCACAAATACAAAGCAATAAAAGCTAATTTGAATAGCACAACTCAAAAGGATTATAAAATTGACAAACTCAAGGAATGCAAGTAAAAATTGACAAACAAGAAATTAAAGCTTTAGAAGGAAGTTTAGCACTCAAAGAGATGATCTAAGAATGGCTCTAGAGTAGATTAAAAAAAAACAGCAAACAAAAATTAGAATTTTCAGTTCTAACAGCGGCTCTTGCGTGATTTATGATTTTCTCTACAGTTCTCCTTTTGTCTTAAAATTTTGGCCACAATTCCAAAACAGCACAAAGATCATCCACACAAAATTTCAGAAATTTAGGACCAGTACTACCTGCACAATAAATCTAGAACAGAGAGTTTTTTTTTTTTTTTAGTTCAGTAACTCAGTTTTTCCAGTTTTAGTAATCTTCTGGCAGCAGTGTTTGTAAAATTTATCATGGTCTGAATTCTTGGAATTAAGTCATGAAATTTTTGTCATACACTAACAACTCAATAATGAACGTCCACACCAAATTTCAGTTCAATCTAAACACTGAATCATTCCAGATAAATCAAAAACAGATGCGTTTCTTTAGGTCCAGTGCAACAGTCCTGCTATCATACGTTAAGTTTCTAGCAACACCGATTCAAAAATTTATAGCATCTAAACAACAACAAATTAAGTCTCCAAATTTTAACCACATACTAGTAACATCTCAAGCTATGGTAACTCCAAATTTGAGCAATTAAAAATCACTTGATCAGTTGCTGTAATTCAAACATAGAGGCATTTTTACACTATCATCAGTTGTTAACCAATAGTGAGCATTCGACTTTTACAATTTTATCATTTTTTTACAGAATGAATTAGAATGCACCTTTTTCACAGTATCTTTTACACATTCCAAAGTAGCCTCACACAAAATTTCAATTACAATTACATAATACTCTGTTCTCAGTAATTTTGCAAAGTCCAGTGACCTTAATCAAGAAATAACGGTGCAGGAAAATGAAACTTATAGATTCCAACAAAATTTAGAACAAACTACAAGACATATAGGAATGATATGACTCAAGGAAACTCACTAATTATCTAATAGTGAATTAAAGGAACTCAAGAAAAAGTTATAATAAATTATAAAATTTTGATTTGAATTAAAATTTGTAGTTTTCATTTGTTAAAAATATATCTAAATAGAAAAAATAAAATTTAATTAAATGGTTTAAAATTTTAAATAAAATTTAATTTATTTATGAATTGCGTTTAAATGTTATGTTTATTACTTCAAATTGTTAATTATTGAAATGATGCAATACACGTTCAACATGAAGAGAAAAATAAATGATAATCATATATTCACTAAATAGTTTAGCTAATGGTACACGAAATACTTTGTGTGAAACAAAACATAAATTTTATGTTTATCAAAACTCAAATTTTATCTTTATCAAAAAAGCAATTACATCTTTATCGAAAATCAAATTTGATCTTTACAAAAAATCAAATGATTACTTTAATAAAATATCAAATTTTATCTCTATCAAAAACTAAACTCTATCTTCATCAAAAATAAAAATTTATCTTTATCAAAAATCAAATTTTATCTTTATCAAATTTTTATTTGATTTTTGCCATTAATTATTTACATATTTTTTAAACAAAATAAAAATACAAATTTTAATTAAAATAACAATTTTAAAATTTATTATAATATGTCAAAATTACTATAAATGTAATCAATCATCACTTCTTTTAAAGATTTGGTGAATATGTCAGTAAAGTATACATTAGATTTGATAAATCTAGACGCGATATCTCGAAAGATCATTTTTTTTTTCCTTATGAAGTAATAATCCGCTTCATTATATTTGATTTTTCAATGAAAGACAGGATTAGAAATAATATATAGTAATGCTTGATTGTCACATATAAGGATTAGACATACTATATTATACAATGTTATAGTGTATATATATATATATATATATATATATATATATATATATATATATATATATATATTTTT
>Ga0209489_108701_pt1 | contig 13506 bp, 7 predicted proteins | sample SiratrowhiteBW_FD_187527 | JGI IMG/M metagenome (GOLD analysis project Ga0209489, IMG submission 187527) | Root nodule microbial communities of legume samples collected from California, USA - Siratro white BW (SPAdes) (version 2) | ecosystem: Host-associated > Plants > Roots > Nodule | place: USA... | reverse complement strand
TAATTAGACTTGTACTCCTATTTCGATTTCTAAACTTATAATAACGGAACGGAACAGGTAGATTTGGTTTTTTTTTTTTTCATCAATTTTTTTTTTTTTTTTTTTTTTTTTTTTTCATCAATTTTTTTTTTATTTTCTTTATTTCTTTGTACCTTTCATCTCAATCCAGTAAAACGGGATAGATATTTATTATTTTTTCCCTTCCCACTTCTCTCTTTTGTAAGATCCCAAACGCGAAGACTGTAAATCGCCATAACACTTTTTTCAAACTGCTTCAAATAACTATCTAAACTCTGTCTGTTTTGGGTGATGGAAGACCCTGCATGAACCTTTTTCAAATGCTAATAATAAGCAAACAGTTCAATATTCCAAATTGTTTTCACATCTTCTCCCACAATAAACACTAGAGATCTTTTGATTTCTAAGCATGCACGTATTCCCTCAGTGCCACTCTTTCACTACAGATTGGTCCCTTTCTCCATGCTTAGCCAAACGTTAAACACTACAAAATAAAGTCTTTGTCTCACACTATCTTAATCACAATTTTAATTTCCCTCGTTCACCATGATAAACCTGATCCCAAAAACCCTTAAGCAGTTTTCACAAATTGTTGGCCACATATTGCATTCCTAAGTCTTGACTAATGATTTTCCTTGTCCAAATCTGCAGGAACCAGACAGAGACCTCAACTTGTAGCAAATATAGAGAGAGAACAAAACAACAATAAGACATTCTTCTTATTTGTACAATTTGGTTAATAGTGTTATGAGACATGTTTGTTTTCAAGGGTGTATCAAATGTCCTTACCTTATCGGAACCATTGCAAGATGACGATCCATTTCAACCAACCCAATGTGTCTATACCAAGTGTTTTAAGGTGTTTTTGCACAAACCATAAGAAAGGGAAATTTTCAAAGAAAGAAAATTAGATATCTAGAACCTACCAATTCAATCTTAATCGACTTAATCTATTCAATTTATTTCATGACACAGTAGGTAAGGTGTTAATTTTTAGTTAACATGTTAATTAAATCGAGCAAGAGACCACCCCATGTCAAAAGATTTGATTTCAAGATTTTCAAAAAGCAATGCCATCACTCTTGGGAATTGGGATATATCTACACATTAATCATAAATTTATAAATCCTTATTAATAACCTTTCAGACATAGAAATTAAACTAATCACATTTTGATTAGTTTTGTTTATCATCTAAACTAGACTAGAAGCGTTTAAATAAGTTTATCTATCTTATTCAAGTTGACTCATTAACTTTTTTTATACCGAAAAATACATAATTTTATTCAACCCAAGGCATGAGTTTGTAGAATTGACTGACAAGATAGCTTACTTAGCTAAAAAAAATCTCAAAAAATATAAGAAATGTATACAAATAATAATAACATACGCACCAGGGTTTGTAACAGTAAATTCAGATAATCAAATGGAAATGAAGACATTACTATATGTTTAATAGCATGATATGAATTGTTACATAAATGTTAGAAAGTGATTAAAAAAGACGAGTTAACATTTTTTTTTAAGCTTATTCAATTAATTGAATTAATTATTTTTGGGTCGGGTTAATCCATGGAGCGAAGCACTTTCAATACGAAAGGCAACAAATTACGTGTCCAAAAAGAAGAGCAGCCAAAAAAGATATCAAAACACGTGTACGGCAAGAACGCCGTTCCCACGCATCAGAGTCTGAGCAAGGTACGGTACTGGACGAGGTAGCGCCACGTGTCCAAAAAATCTGGATTTTGCTTTCGAGGAACGCTCACGGTGGTGGTGCCACGTAGCCCGAGAGAAACCGAAAACTCCAAAGGAAAAGACGACGCAACGGTGATACTATGTTTGGGTCGGGGGCATGTGTCGCCACCTCATTGGTTGGTGCTTGACAGAGTGACAGATTCGTGTCTCATGGGAACTGATTTGATTGGACGCGAAATGTTTTTATTTTTTTTTAAAAAATGGGAACCTTGAATATTGATAATGAAATGAATGAGAATTTAATTTTTTGTCAAAAGGAAATATTCGAAGTGAAGAATGAAAGATGGGCACGTTGTGTTGTGACTGTAGATGACAGTGACTCAACCTAACCCTATCGTACTCATAGTCCTTCTCACTTCTCAGCTCAACTTCATGGCTTCGGCTTCTCTTTCTTCTTCAATTTACTCCAAATTTTTATATTAAACAATTTTTTTAAATTTAATATTGTATTCTTAAGTCTAACTTAACAACTCCAAGAATGTCTTATTTAGCCATGATAACTAATTTTATCGATACTTATCGATTTACATTGTTTTTTCAATTTTTTTTTTCATTTTTGTATTTCAGATTCAAAGTTATGTATCTTTTTTTTTTTTGTCAGTTAATCTAGGTCTATCCAAATCCACCAACTTCGTCGAGATAATCCAAGCCTAATTCTTAATGTTCCAATAATTTTTTTCCAATATTAACATAACATACACGATTTTTGGTGATAAAACTCCATTATTTTAGAAAATAAACATATAAATACCTAGGTCAAGATTCGTAGACAGTTTCATATCTGAATCTATTTTAAATTGTTTATTGAACTATTTAAAACTAATTTTCCACGAATTTAAAACAAACGACCATGATTTTTTTTTTTAATTATAAAGAAATTAATGTAATTTTGTTGATGTTTTTACATGGAATAGGATTAGACAAACTGACTAAAAACATAAGTAAGAATCGCTCATAAATTTAATGTTTACTAATTTTAAATTGAATGTGTTATGTTTACTTATTTGATTAATTCATGAGAATTGATGGATTTCTGTGGATTATTTAACCCTTGTATTTTTAATAGATTATTCTAATTGGCATATCCTATTTCTTATGATTTTTCCTATTCTACAAGAAAGTCCAAAGAGTATACAACAGAATCCCTTTAAATTTTTTAAAGGGAAAAACTAATCAATATGATTTAATTAGTGTTGTTTTCCTTTGACTAAGGTTTGAATCTATTTTTTTTTTCAACATTCCGGGTGAAACTCTACAAAATGAAAAGTCAAAAAAGAAAAATTCTTATATATGTCGATTTTTATCTTCTTTGAGTTTTACTATTAAATATTGAGTACTTAAAGAAATAAAGAATGTAATTCCTAAATAAAAGAAAACAATATTGTTTGTTTTACATTGATTAATTTTTGTTTCAAAAATATTTTTTAAAAAATGCGCAATCTTAATTCTACTCATTAGTTAACTTGAAATTAATGCCTTACCACTTAAAATAAAAACTTTACAGTGTAGAAAATTAGAAAAAAAGTATTAAAGACAAAGTAAAATTTATTGAAATCCAAAGAAAAGAAAATGCACATGTGAGTCATATTCATCCAAGTATCACTTAACAAACAACTCATGATTTATCCAATGCAGGAAAACCGTGGTGATCAAAACTCAAATAAAAATGTTATAAATGTCTAAAACGAAAAAAAAAAACAAATATTGAAGACGATTTTACACAAAGTTATTTAAGTCATATTTTTATTAAAAGTTTAATATATCAAAAATATAAAATTTTTAACGTTTATTATTTCGATTTTGAAATATTTACTATTCATAAACGCTTATTAGTATATTTCAAGACAGTATTGTTATGATCAATTTGTTGTGTTTTATCCTTCGAAACATTATGATGAATGAAGAGAAGATTTTTATATAAACTATCTCTAATCCCAATTTCTAACGACCCTTAAATTTTTATTTTTTTTATGTATCAAACGGTCTCAAACAAAAGTAGTTTGTCACCGTAGACTAAAAAGTATAAAGATTCATACATGTACACACTATTTGCTGATGAAAAGAGAATAAGAAAAACGTTTGAGCATTGACTTTAATAACCACGCAATGATCTTTTATGTGACAGTTCTAATTTCTTACTCGGATTTGGTGCATGTTTGGACACGCATTTTTAACTCACGTGTTTGGAAATTTTTATGTCAAATGTTAAAAAAGACGCAAAAAGCTACAATCGAAAGTAGCCTTTCCAAAAATTTCCCAAAACATGTTTTTATTCGTATAATATTGCTTCGTATGTAAAACTACAGTATTTTGCCACCTAAACATAATCTTTTGTTGTTTTATCAAACATGATGTTTTAAGAGCTTCACAGGACAAGTCACTTTTAAGTGTGTTTTTAAAGTTTTGAAGATTGAATTAATGACTAATTTCACCAAAAGGTGCTAGATCTTAAATATTATTACATTCACCAATACCATAAATTGATTTTTTTTTCGATCTCTTTTTTACTTCATGATTTATCAATTAGATTGAAGCGAAACATTATTATTTTGGCTAAAAAAATATGAATTGTGATTTTTTACTCGAAATATTACTTGTCCTTTTTTCATGCTAAGTTTTTATTTTCAAAGAGTTCATCCTTCTTTTCTTTTTCTCTCGAATGGCTTGTATGGGTTTTATTTTTAGTTTGTATCCAACTAATAATTTAACTTGTATTATTTTTTTATTATTACCAGTAATTTAGGAGTTTTAACCTTTATTAGTGATACTTGAATTTTTTATTAAATAGTTTCTAAATACAATATTTAAGTAACTAATTAAATTATGTTTATGTGATTAAGTAAATCGGACTTTAACTGAGTATACATATCAAAGACTTACCGAGTTGTCTTGTATTTCAGTTTTAACAATTTTAGATCATTAATGATCTTACTCCACCAGGTCAATATAGGAATGAAATAATTAGAATGAAAATATATTTACATGTTTTCATAATGTAAACCAATATATAATATTTATGATTTTGAATATTAACACATAATTATCTTTAACATAATGTTTGGATGCGGTTGTTTACTACACACTCAGATGAATATATACAGGATTAAATTTGTTTGGATGAAGAAGATGCCTCTTACATATGTATAGAAAAAGTTACAAAAAGACAAGCTGACACTTGTGCAAAGAGAAAAATATTCTTTCATTAATGAACACTTGTACAAAAACAAAAATAAATTTGTTATCTTATACTTATATTAATTTAAAAAAATTAAAATATCAATCACATATCATATCACTCACTAACTTTTTTTTCAAATATTACTATCTATTCTTTAATCTAAATAATTTTGATCAATCCCTCAAATCTTATTAAACTCACTTCTCAATTCTACTTAAATCCAACTATTCATCCAAAGTCTTTTATAATGCTCTTTTAATAAATGAAAAAAAAAAAACGCACATGAATCATGCTAACTATAGATGCTTCTCTTCAGCAATAAAGAAATCTTGACGAAATGTCTAGACGCAGAAATCACTTGAAGAAATACTAATATTCTAAGACATAGTAAAGAAAAACTGCATGAATATAATAATACTAATTTAATGAATAAGGTAGCGCAGTAACTGTTAAGCTAGCATAAACAAAATTTTAATGAAGAACGTGATTCATGTAACCGACACAACTCTAGGACCAAAAAGGATGAAGTTAAAGAATGATGACAGCGACAACGACCGAATGAATATCAAACACTGCATTCATACTCATAAATCATTAAAATTGTGATTAAATAAACGAGAAATAATTCAGAGTACGCTGCAATGTGATCACAGTATGATATACGATTATAAAAGTTATAATTGAAGCACCAAGCCACAGAAGAAGCCAAGCCAAGCCAAGAAAGAAGGCTCACTCAGAACCAAAAGTAGTGCACCAAGTTTATCTCAAAAGCTAGAGATAAAAAAACACATATAAGCATAAACGTCAGTGAGATAGGAAAATAGGTAATATTCACAAGGTACAGGTGGAAGAACATTGTATGTTAAGGTGTCAACAGGACCAATGAGTTTTGGATATAAAGCCAGCAATTGGGGACTTCACTCTGACCACCATGATAGGAACTCCAATAAGCAAAAGCCAATTGATACTTGCATATCACAAAACACACACACACTCTCTCAAAAAAATCCCCTATCACCTAACTCGCCTATCTTCAACTCAAAGCCCTTTGGCCTCACCAAGCACCAAGTGGGAGTGTTACACAACATGGAATATACCACTTATGCAGCAGAGGCTGCAGAGGCAGAAACTTACACCAGTAGCAGCACCACCCCATCATCAAGTTCCATGAGATCAAAGAAGAAAGCCAACAACAACAACACAAGAAGGTTCAGTGATGATCAAATCAAATCTTTGGAAACCATGTTTGAGTCAGAGTCAAGGCTAGAGCCTAGAAAGAAGTTGCAGCTGGCTAGAGACCTTGGATTGCAGCCAAGACAGGTTGCTATATGGTTTCAGAACAAGAGAGCTAGGTGGAAGTCAAAGCAGCTGGAGAGAGACTACGGTATTCTACAATCCAATTACAACAGTTTGGCCTCACGTTTTGAAGCTCTCAAGAAGGAAAAACAAACATTACTAATTCAGGTACTTTATCCAATACAAATTAACAGATTCTTTAGAAATGAGTATGGTAAATACCAAGACTAAACTAAGTCCATGAGTTTTTTTTTTTTTTTTTTTTTTTTTTTTTTTAGTTTTGTTCTTCAATTAGAATTAAAGTTTGAATTTTTTTAAATGGGTCATGGATATGCCGATTCTTGAAATGAAACTTCAGTTCTAAGTTTTGTCCAAGATACAATTCTGTTTCTAATTATTTGTGTATCTGTTGTGATCAGTTGCAGAAGCTGAATCATCTAATGCAGAAGCCATTGGAAGCAGGTCAGAGTGGCACACAAGTGGAAGCAGCAAACAGCATGGACAGTGAATCAGAAAATGGAGGCACCATAAAATGTGAACATGAGGAAAAGCCAAGCCCATCAATGGAAAGATCAGAACATGTACATGGTGTTCTGTCTGATGATGATGCCAGCATAAAAGTTGAAGGCTTTGGCCTAGAAGATGAACATGGTCTCTTGAACTTTGTTGAACATGCTGATGGGTCCTTGACTTCACCGGAAGATTGGAGTGCTTTTGAATCCAATGGCCTCTTAGGCCAAACCAACAGTGATTACCAATGGTGGGACTTCTGGTCCTGAATGAAACAGAACAACCAAAATTTTGTGGAGGAATGTATGCATATTAATGCTTCATGTTTGGTTCCATATTTTGCATGCAAATTTTCACATTAACCATGATGCAGCTAGTTATAGCTTCTACATATTTTTAGCAAAATTGACGTTTTTTTTCTGTCCCTCTTTTGAACAAGTTTCCACACACACACCAAATTAATAAACAAGGAAACATCATGAAACGCAACCTAAGACAGAATAAAACAAGTTTCTTATGAAACCAAATTGTTCAGACACTTTAAGAAGGAAAAATCTTAGTTATTAGTAACTAATTCACAGAGGTACATTGCTACAACTATGGAACTTGTGAAACTCTGTGTTTGGTTCTCTAAGGGCAATTTGGAACATAAAAGTTCACACTAATTGCTATCCAATTTGAAGGGCCAAGAGGTGCCCCACTCCACATTATTTTGGTGTGGACACAAACTATTAAATAAAAATTTGAATTGATGAAAAGCAGCTACCACAAGCAGGGTGTTCATTGCTTATGAAAATTGATGACCAAATTGGAGCCAAAGGGCTATTCCAAAATTTAAATAATATTCAAAAGAAGACCTAGATTATTCCATTATGCAAATACAAATTTGATTCGGCATGTGAAATATCAACAAGCTCTTCAATGCTGAGATTCTCACTGTTACTGTAAGTAGGAGCTGAAATCCTGAAATCTAGCAGAAAAGAGGCTTCTGTAGGGGAAAAATGATTATACCAAACTGCAAAATCCTCTGAACACTTTCAGAGCATAAACCTTCCAAGACTTTAATCAAATCTGATGACTAAGAACTTCTGTTACTTTTGGTCAATTATTTGTATGCAATTGCAATATGACACTGTGCATAATATATTCATAAAAGAAGTTTAATAATTCAGCATGCTCCTAAAGTATTTGAGTTTTTCTTAATAAATTCCTAAGATTCTTTTCTTTTTAATTAGATCCTTCGTCATATCAAAATTTTTATTGAATTCCTAAAAGTTATAAAATCATCACAAATTGTTATTTTGTAGAGGTTTTAAACCATTTACAAATAACTCCAAAGACTTTTTTTTTTTTTTCAGTTTAGTGGCTCAATGAAGTAAAAAATAGTTTAACGACTTATTCAAAAACTTGTAAATATGACTAATATAAAAATTATGTTTTCCCATGCGTATACTTATGGGAGAAGAGAAAGAGGGAAAAGAAAAGGAACATGTTGCCATTGATAATGAAAAATTAAGTTTAAATAACATTTTGGTTTATAAGGCACGAGTATTTTTTGTCTTCATTTTATTTTTTATTTCAATTCCTATTATTTATGTTTTTCATTTTAAAAATAAACTGACATAGTTGTTGAAAACTAAAAACAAAATCTTCTATCAAAGATTTCATAATTTTATAGAGACTAAATAAACCAAGTCAAAGAATAAAACAATAAATTGATAAGAAGCAAAACAAATAAAAAATTAAGGTCAAAACAAAAATACTCATGAAAACTAAGAAGTTATTTAAAAAATTATATTACACATATAACAATTTTCCATAACACTTTTTCTATTCTTTACTCATCTCCACGTGTCAAATGCTTTATCATGTAATCTTCTCCCTTGTTTTCTTGTTACTCTCCTTATTGAACACTATTTTTGCAGAAAAAATTGTACAAACGAAAATTTTCTGGAGAAAAGTATGAAATAAAAGTCAAAACTGGAGTACTAGAAAATTAGTTGGATTCGTAAAAGTTAAAAAAGTACCAACACTACATTTTTTTTTCTTTTATTTTCTTATTTTGTTTTAAATAAAAGGGGGTAAAGCCCACCAGTGAATGATTTCTAAATTATACAATGCTTCTTCTGCTTTTCTAAATTTCTTGTTAAGTGCAAACCAAATGCTTTAGCCCTTAAACCAAGCATGCCCTTTATGGTTAATTGTCCTGGGAGACAACAAAAAGAGGAGTAATTCAAACGTGTACCTTTAGTATAGTGTGCATGCACCTGTTACTTCTTAATATAAGTTAAGTAAATAAATATTATATTTCAATGTGTTTTAAGTTTCAATATACATGATTGTACACTTTTGGGTTTAGTCACCATTATTAGTTCTAGTTTGATTAATATTGACATGATTAATTAAATAAAATACTAGTTAAAAAATAGAGTTATTACATTTTTTAACTCTATAATCTTATTACGTGATGTATTTATTATTTTATATCAATAAAGTAATGATATGTAATTTATTTTTAAATTACTTTAAGTTGTTAATATCTTGTAAACAAATATTTTTTTATTGATTTTAGTATTATTCCTTATTTGAATTATTAATTTTAACAAAGTATTTGACAAATAATTTATGTTACTTTTAATACATACTTTGGTAAAACACTTGTCCTTTGTTTTAACTGTTGTTTTAGTATACGAAATCGATGTTTGTAATTTTAAGAAAATAAATTATATTAGAATAAGTCAAAATTATTGAAATATAATGAAGAATAATGTTAAATGTATTATATTAAAAAATTATAAGTGCCTAAGTAAATTGTAAATTTTAAATTAAATACTTAAATTGTATTATTGAATTAAAAGTAAAAAATAATATAAAACATAATAAAAAAACACTGCTTACAATATACTAAAACTTTTTAAACTAAACTTAACGTATTTATACAAAATAATAAATATATTAATTAATTAAATTACACGTCTAAAATTTCTATTGTTTAATTTTAAATATTTTTCATCATGTCAACACTAAACTAACTTACCAAAAAGTAAAAAAGAAAGTATAAAGATGAAAAAAAAAATTACGATAGTTAAACTAAATCTGATTAAACTTACGAAAAATTAAAACAAATTAAATTGTAGATATTGTTTATTTTTCTCAAATCTAATAGTTACAGTATACTATTTTTGGCTAGATTCATGCACACAACTTTAAAGGTAAATTACCAAAGTCTGGTAAAAGAGTACAAACATGAAATCAGAACAGTAAGAGAAAATCTATGGATTTGATCAATTGAAGAATGATTAATTTCTGGAAACGATTAAATCTTATTTTTTTTTAAGTAAGAATTAAATTTTATCAAAAAAATATTTATATTTAATGTTCCACCCTCTTTCAAATTGAATTGTGTCTGGAAAAGTGTGTAATTGTGAAAAAAAAGGAAACAGTAAAACTTTGCAGGAGTGGTGTCGTTTTGATCAGTAAGTATTCTGTACATTTCAATAAACACATTCATTTCTGAGAAATAGTATATTTACTTATTTAATAAGTTTCGAAATATTTAAATACGAAAACCTGAGTTTACTACAACCTATTTTCTTACATTTGAATTATTAAATAAAAAAATAACAGGAACATGTATATTCTTTTTTATTGCTGACATTAATTAAAAATCACAAAATGTGGTAGTTCTCACAACTTATTTAGTTAGTTTTTGTAGCTTTCATTAAATTATTTTAATTAATAAAAGAGTGTTTTAGAGAATATGTTTCTAACACTCTTCATTAAATAATACTTTTCCCACCGTTAATAAGTTTTCTAATTTAGACCAGTGACGTCTAAGTGTGCATTCTCTACAGTACATACAAAGCACAGGTTCAGATAACTAGATAATTAAATAGTTATAAAAATAGACAATTAGAATTATTAAAACAACACTTCTTTTCGCCAGTATTATTAAAGGACAAAAAATGCTAAATTTTCACCAGGGGAGTATAGGATGTTAATACAAAAATTTTGTTTGAAAAGATACAATGAAGTGGATGGTAACAGTTTTATTGAAAATGAACTTAGGTGAGAAGATTGATTATTTTTTCACTACAAGTCTCCCTAAATTTGTGAGAGAAGTATACTATGATATGCATAAATAAATAAAAATGATAGATCGGATATAATAAGCAAAAACCAGTGTGTGAAGCAATATAATAATAAAAACATTTCTTTAGTAACTTTAGTAGGAATATCAGCCACACACAATGCATGATTAGTCTTAACAGTTTGTATCATTCTTAATTAGCTTAAATAATATATGATTTTTTTATATCTTAGCGCCTTATATTTATATCTTTTTTTATGATGTATTTTAGTGTCGAAATTAAACAGAATTTAATTATTATTAATGATTTATAAATCTTAACAAAAATATTTTTAGTTAAATATAGTTATAGAAAATAATATGTGAGAGATGATTTTTAATAGTTAAATTAAATTTTCTAATTAAATTTTTTCTTATATATTTATATTTATATAATTTCAGGTCATAAATAAATTATCTTTTACACTTTCATAATTTTATTTTGAATCTAAAATTTATCTTTTATCTAAATGGAACAATTACCTTCTTTAACTTGAGGCCACATTCAAACCTTTTCAAATATTTGGTAAAAGGAACATCTCACAATAATGTTGAAAACTAAGATTTAAGACTCAATTAACAGAACATCACTTTAGAAATTTTATTTTGTCGATCACAGATCATCAGTTAAACAATAAGTATGTCGGTCGACGTTATCTCTCTCAAATCTAATGAGTTTAGCAAAACTCACAATTCTATTACCAAAAATTTAAGTGTTTGAATAACATCTGAAATACTGAACATTTGATACCTTACATTTCCTTCCTCTTTTATTAGTTTTTTTGATATTTAAATTGATCATATGAACACTAATAAAAGAGAAAAGAATTCCTACAAATCGAGGTTATCTCTTATGATAAAAAAAAGGCATTTGAATTTACTAATTTAAATTGTTTCTTTGATCCAGAACAAACAGCAGCACTTAAATAACAACAATATCTTTAAAAGGTAAAAGGTTAATGATATTTTTAAATATAGAACAACTTTCGATGAAAAATACCATTTGTGGATAATTTTATGATAACAGTTCCGTACTCATCAATATTTTCTCTTAAGAGTGAAAGAAGCTGTTCGCAGAAATGATTGTCGTTAGTCTGGAGAGTCATGATAAACGCTCAAATTCATAACAATAGTGTTATTTTTGTTCACTTTAATAAACAATATTCTTTACCTTTAGATGTTATGGATATGAGGAAATGAAGTTTTTATTTGTTCTCTTTACTATGAAAAGCAGAATAGAATGATATGCTAATGCTACCATGAAAAGGTTAATGAGAAAAATCTTGCATTTCTTTTGTTAATGTCAACATCGAAGAGAATAATCCTTCTCTCTCTGTCACATGGTTGACTGTGTTTGATGGTTTTAAATGTTCCATAACACGTGGATAAGCTACACTCTATTAGCTCCCTACAAAGTAGATAGAATAATATATAAACGTTGACATGAAGTTATAGTTTGATGCCTCTTGTTTTTTTCCATAAAACAACTGCTATATTGAGCCAATGTATAATTCCTGATACAGTTTATAAACAAAAACAATTACCACCTTATAAAACAATTGTCTAAAATTAAATTAGACATGAATCACTTGCTAAGAAAAATACTGATAACTGGTGGAAAGTTATTCTGTCATGTTCTTATGCAGCACTTGTATTGAAGAGAATGTTCATATTCCATGACATTGTTATCTACTACATGTCTCAACATTTTTAGCTAACACAGAAATCCTTAAGGTTACATATATTGGTAATTTTGATATTCAAATACCTGAATAGCATTTTGCTATCCTAGTACACTTAGCATTTGCAGGTCCACAAATGCTCGTAAAGAAATAATGGTTTGCTTTCTTTATTTCTAGTTTTTAATACTTCAAGTAACTAAAACTTTGCAAATTGTAGTTACCAAAAAATTGATGTTACACTGCAACTACTGCCTGAAAGATAACAGTGTTGGTCAAAAAGTCATGAAAAACAACATTAAATAATAAGTATTTGGTGGAAGGAGATAGTGAATTATAAAGTATACTTTGTAAAGCATAAATATATGAAGAACTGTTTATATAATTTTTTCATAGATACTTATAGAAGAAAATATTTTTTATAAATTAAGATTAGGAATTACATAAATTAGAAATAAGTGTTAAAATAAATTATAGGTTAATTTTAATTTATAAAAAAACTAATTTTAGTTTTATTTGATTTTAATTATACTTTATAGAACACATTAGTTAGACCCTTAATTTCTATCTTTATGTGGCTTATCTTCTTCCATACATGTTCATTTCCTTGTCTATTTCAAAAGGATGGGAATCCTTAGATGTGACAACAAATAGACTAATCATATATCCCTCTTTTTTTTTTTTTTTTTGTTGCAATAAATATGTTCCACAATAATTTGTTGTCAATAATTATGTTTTGGGTCTCTCCTTCATAAATGTTGTCATTATTTTCTTTTATACACTAGCAGATGTTGTTCATGGAGACCGATCTCTTTTGCTTCTTCTTAATCAGCTTTTTTTTTTTTTTTTTTTTTTGTTGCAATAAATATGTTCCACAATAATTTGTTGTCAATAATTATGTTTTGGGTCTCTCCTTCATAAATGTTGTCATTATTTTCTTTT
>Ga0209489_108699_pt1 | contig 13514 bp, 6 predicted proteins | sample SiratrowhiteBW_FD_187527 | JGI IMG/M metagenome (GOLD analysis project Ga0209489, IMG submission 187527) | Root nodule microbial communities of legume samples collected from California, USA - Siratro white BW (SPAdes) (version 2) | ecosystem: Host-associated > Plants > Roots > Nodule | place: USA... | reverse complement strand
TTTTCCTAAAATAAAAAAAAAAAAAAAAACACGCAAAGAGAACCAACACCCTACAAAATTATACCGTCACCACCCAATAGGCACGAAAAAATTACTTAAAACCACCTTAACACACCCCTCAAACTTTCATATATTCAAATAAAAAATTTCCCTTCAGAAATAATAACCATTAAGGAAGGCTTACCTCTACACACCCAAACAAATGCACACCGTCGTCAAGCGCTTCTCAGCCACTCCACTCCTCCGCTACTCCTTTGCCACTCACGGCTCCTCACTCCTCCAACAACTCCTATAATGAAAACAAAAATCCCTAATATCCCTTTTATCTTCACTCACAAGGATACCAAAATCCATTCACATTTTTATGAGGTGTAGGAAGTAAATATGGGAGTGCAGGAAGCAATTGCCCCACGTGAAGTAAACATAACTCACACAATTTGTGTTCCTTCAAGCAGCCAACACTCTCCGACTTTACTTTTATTCCTATAATATTTGTTGCGTTGGAGATGCTAAGCCGATGTAATAGCATCAATTTTCTTTTTATATTGCATCCATTTCATAGAAAAACGTCTTTTTTTTAATAGTTTGAGTAAACTTTAATTATTGAAATGAATCCCTAGCACTATAAAGTAAAAAATAATATATTAACAAAAATAAAGAAAGAGAGCAATGACATAATTAGGATAAGTCTTAAGGATAGTATTATAACAAAAGACTAAAGCTTATCTCCATTTTAGAAAGAATAATATATTTCTTTTATATTTCAAAAATGAGTCTAGATCTTATACAACTTGGACTAGTATAAAAATTGAAAAAAAAAAAAAACTTTATACTGATATAGTAAAGTAAAATTGATAAAAGAATAAATTAAAATTTTATAAAATAACCTTTAGTAGAGTAAAATTGATAAAAATAAATTAATTAATTAAAATTTTGTAAGATAAACCTTACCATGAGCATATCAAATGCAAGAATGATAGATAAGTTGTAAATTTAAGATCTAAGTTTTTTATAACTTCTCTATTAAAATGTTAACATAAGAATAAATATAAAAAATATTATTTTATTTAAAACTCTAAGCTATAGAAATAAAAATTTATTTTCTATTTATATTTTTTTAATAATTAAATAAAATATTAATTAGAGTGTGAAACATCAAAGATTATAACTTCAACAACAAGATTGCCTTACAATTTAAAAAATATATAATATTACACTTATATTTTATGGACAATGACATGAAACGTATGAGTTAACACTATTACTATAAGGAGTGCTTATAGGTTGACAACTTTAGGTGGCATTCCACCCAGTTGACAACCGCACGTGGCACTTACGTGGCCACTCTTGTCTTACGTGGCAAATTTCATCCAGCATGGCGTTGGGGTGAAAAAATAGGATTTCACAGCTTCCCTTTCAATTTGGTTCTTTGAGCACCGCAACCCCCACCATTCAAGTTTCACTTTCATTCCATTTGACCCCCACCATTTTAGTTTCACTTTCATTCCATTTGACCCCCACCATTTCAGTTTCACTTTCATTCTGTTTAACCCCGCCGTTTTAGTTTCACTTTCATTCCCTTTCAATCCACCCATCTTCTTATTTATAGACGACGACACTAGACATTGGTTTTATTACAAATACATCGTCACCATCGCAGGTATGTTCTCAACTTTTTGTCTATCTTCATGTGGTGTGAGTTGTTAATTTGTGAGTATGTTTGTAATGTGATAGGTGGTGACTAAGTTATGATTAGTTAAACACAATAAGTAGAGTGGGTTGAAGACTGTATGTGTAAAACTGGTAGTGTTTGACGTATGGAGGTTAGTTTGGCACATAAGTGATGCCTGTGATGTGTGGTCAGAAAGTTACACACAGTTAGACACTTAAGTATAGAGGGTTAAACAGTTCTGAACTTTCAATGGTGTTAATGGTATTGGTTGTTTTGTTAAATGTAACAGATTGCATCAATGTTTATAGGTCAAAGTTGCTTTTTCGTGTTCTCATAGGTCAAAGTTTTCAGCCCCAATAGAAGGGGTTTTTATCTGAATATAACAGTCAATAATATTGTCAAGGTACAATTTTGAAATAATGAACATATTCATGTCATAATTTGCATAACTTACGCTCAAGATGTTATGTCTGATATACAATTAAGAATATCTTTTAGGTGTTCAAATCTGACATTGGCCCTCCAACTGACGAACTACTGAGAGCTTCACTCCCCGTCCTTCAGGCGGCACCAGTTGTAGGTATATTGACCAATGTGAACTCATTCTTAGTGTGATGTAGTAGCAAAGATGAATACCTTAATATTTGACATTCATTTGACTTGTGTATTGCTTTCTTCCTTCCAGATCCAAACAATTACAACATTGAAAATATAACCAATGCAAGTTGACATCCCTTAACCATCGTCCAGTCATTTTTATTGTAATTTCAAAGTACTTTATTTTAGAGTTATTTGGTCATTGGATTTGTAAATCTTGAACTTCGGTAGGGATGACTGTTACTACAATTTCATCATTGTATTTGTAAACCCTTAACTTTGGTAATCATTATTGTTAGTCTAATTTTTCATTATACTTTTAAACTCTTAACTTTGACAATGATTATTGGTTTTGATTGTGGGACTGAGTGTTTAACCTTATGTACTTAAGTTTTAACTAGGCATTGCACTGCCGATGAATGGATAATACTGAAAAGCTCACTGCAACCTTTTATATCTTCTAAGTGTTTAACCTTATATACTTAAGTGTTTAATTGGGCATGTCTGTCTGACCACACATCCAAACAACCACCTAAGTGCACCCATGACCTCCCCAACTCAAATATTAACATGTTCTCAGAATTAATAGGTCTGCCATTACTTGATCCTATAATTCTCCAGTACTGCCATAACTAAGGAATAGACAGTAATGAAAAGCCCACTGCAACCTTGGTTATCTTCTAAGTGTTTAACCTTATATACTTAAGTGTTTAACTTGGCTTTACTTTCTGACCACACATCCAAACAATCATCTAAGTGCACCCATGGTGGACAACCTTGATAATGTAACCAATGCAATTTGACATCGTCTCACCATCTTCCAGTTGTTTTATTTTAATTTCAAAGTACTTTATTTTACATGTAATTTGGTCATTGGATTTGTAAATCCTAAACCAAACTAGTGATGACTGTTACTGCAATTTTGTCATTTTATTTGTAAACCCTTCACTTTGGTAATCATTATTATTAGTCTAATTTTGTCATTGTACTTATAAAGTCTTAACTTTGACAATGATTATGGTTTTTCATTGTGGGACTGAGTGTTTAACCTTATGTATATAAGTGTTTAACTAGGAATTACACCGCTTATGAGTAGACAGTACTGAAAAGCCCACTGCAACGTTTGAGACTTCTAACCGTTTCACCTTATATACTTAAGTGTTTAACTGGGCATTACTTTCTGACCACACTTCCAACTGACCATCTAAGTGTGCCAATGGCCGGCCACCCAAACTGAAGTATTCACATGTTTTTAATTGTGGGACGAATAAACAGATATGTCATTTGTGATCCTATAACTCCCTATCACTGCCATAACTAAGTAATGGTTGGTACTCAAATACCTACTGCCACCACTGGACAATCTAAGTGTTTAACCTTATGTGGTTAAGTGTTTAATTGTGCATCAGTTTCTGACCACACACTCAAGGAATAATCTAAGTGCACCCCTCATATGTAAAATTAACATCTTTAACATTGTGCGATTAAATAAAGATATGTCATGCCTAAATCCTATAACTCCCTGTCACTGCCATAACTAAGTAATGGCTGGTACTCAAATACCCACTGCCATCACTGGACAATCTAAGTGGTTAAGTGTTTAATTGTACATTAGTTTCTGACCACACACTCAGGGAACCATCTAAGTGCACCCCTGACCTCACAACTATATGTAAAATTGACATCTTTAACATGGTGCGACTAAATAAAGGTATGTCATGGCTAAATGTTGTAACTCCCTACCACTGCCATAACTAAGTAATGGCTGCTACTCAAATACCCACTGCCACCACTAGACGATTTAAGTGTTTAACCTTATGTGGTTAAGTGTTTAACTACGCATCAGTTTCTGACCACACACTCAGGGAACCTTCTAAGTGCACCCGTGACCTCACAGCCATATGTAAAATTGACATCTTTAACATTGTGTGACTAAATAAAGGTATGTCATGCGTAAATCCTATAACTCCCTATCACTGCCATAACTAAGTAATGGCTGGTACTCAAATACCCACTGCCACCACTAGACAATCTATGTGTTTAACCTTATGTGGTTAAGTGTTTAACTAAGCATCAGTTTCTGACCACACACTCAGGGAACCATCTAAGTGCACCCCTTACCTCACATGGTAAAATTGACATCTTTAACATTGTGGGACTAAACAATGTTTTCAATTGTGGGACGAATAAACAAGTCTGTCAATAGTTCACAGCCAAACAACCAGGTCTTTAACCATGACTATAAAACTATTTAAACTGTTTAACCTGGACATCATAACTGTTTAATTATCTTCAAACCCTAAACTCAGGCAATTATCTAATGCATATCAATGTAACCAAGTTCAGAACCATATATTAACACGTATTTCAAACTTTATATCCAAGATATTCACTACAAAATTAACTAACATAAATTATGAAAACAAGAATTAAGATTAGATTATAATAGAGGTATGAAATATACTTAAATTCAAGTGTATCAAATATACAAAATATAACGTAAGTCAACTAAACATCCATCTGTGGGTCGCTAGAATTACGTCTTCTTTTCCTATAATATACAATAAAAGGTGATTTAAGTATTGAACTATCTTCTCACGCTCGGGGGTTTGCCTTCATGCGGTCATACATATTGCTATTTTGGCCTTGGCCTTGGCCTTCCCACTCTGGACATACACCTTCTTCACAAAGTGGTTCTGGAACTTCAACACCAACTTCACGCATTGCTTCACCTTTAGAGAATGCTCCACCACCTTCAATTGGACCTTCGAACCTTCTTCATTAAATTTTTCTTTTAAGTCGACAAAAGCAAGTTTCAAATCCCTAGTTCAGCCGAATGGAGTACCTTCAATGCAATTCTTCTGTTCAGTTGTTAAGATCCCATTCACAGTGCCCAGAAACTTTGGGTAACAGAAGTACTGAACACATAACTCTCATCGTTGTGAAGAACTTTCGCCACTTGACATTTTTAAACCTGCATAGAAAAATTACAATGTAAGTATTGTATTTCCCATTATGAAATGAACAATAAAAACCAACACTGAACTCTATTCAGCAACACTGAACCCTCAAGTGCAATACCAGTTCAAAAACCACAAATGAAATGCATAAATCATTACGAAAATAGGACAAACAATCAAAACTAAAACTCAACCTAATTTCAGCAACACTTCACCGTAAAATGCAATCACAGTTCAAAACCTAGAAATTTCCCAAACCTAAACCAAGTTGCGAAGACGATGTAGAATAATAAATTTTACCTAGGCGTTCCTCCGTGGTTTCGTTTCTGAGACTCTTCTCTGTTTTTCCTCAATGTCAAGGTCGCAGCTTCTCCTACGATTCAACCTTCCTCACCACGTTTTTCTCGTTGTCGTTGCCCTCCACCGCTCCCAACAGCCGTCGAGCGTAACCAAAGGTTCTTGCTTTTTCCTTTGAAGAGTCTGCAAATACCAACCACGAAGCCCAAAAACCTTTGGTTTTCCCTCATACACAGATTCTCCTACGATTCAACATTTCTCACCACGTTTTTCTCGTCACGTCGTCCTCCACCGCTCCCAACGGCCATCGAGCGCAACCAACGGTTCTTGCTTTTTTCCTCAAAGAGTTTGCAAATACCAAGCGCGAAGCACCCAAAAACCTTTGGTTTTCAAATGGCAGACACGAATGACCTTCCTATGTTTTGCAAAATTTTAATAGTGGGACCATTATGCCCCTGCCCTGCCATTTACCATTTTTGCCCCTAGTGCCACGTCATAAAAAGAATGTCACATCACAATTGTAATCTGGTTGTAGTACAGGTGGAGTTGGCAAAGAAATATTTTCCATATACTTAATACATGAATATATGACATTACAGATTCAATTTTGAATACATTGGTTATGTAAATCCCTTTCTTAGTATGATGTGTAACTAAACTTTGTACATTTCATGTATGTAGTATTGTCTTTTTATGTACAATAAATATTAGTAAGTAACGTGTTATTGTGTTTATTCGTCAATTACTAATGTTGTTTATATCATAATGTGTTTTATAAAATTTAATTATTACTAAGATTTGTTTGGAACATGAAAAAACTATATTTAAGTTTATCAAATTTTTATATTAAAATTTTGTAAATATGTTTTAAAAGAACCAGATTTGGTTAAGAAAAAAGAGAAAGTACTTTAAAAAAATAATAAAAGATTTCATTTTTCATGAAATGACGAACATAAATTATTATTAATATGCTTTATATCTTGAGTTGAATTGAATCATTATTTTTGTGCGAGTTTTGTTATTTTGATAAATTTTGTTGAATAATCTTAACAATATTTATGCAGCAAAAGTAAATTAATTAGTTTTATCCTGCGAGTTGCTTTCAATTTTTTTATACATTTATTTGTTAAAAGCTTTTCAACCTGATAATCTATTTACTTTAATAAGAGTAATAAATTGATAAAAAAATTAAAATATCAAAAAATAACTCTTGCAAGGAACATCAAATGCAAGAATGATAGGTAAGTTAAAATTTAAGATATAACCTTTTTATAATTTCTCTACTAAAATATGTTAAGATAAGAAATATGTTATTCGAAACAGAATTTTTCTATGTTAACATAAGAAATATGTTAACACAGAAATAAAAAAAAGTCATTTTTCTATATATATTTTTTAATGATTAAAAAAAATATTAATTAGGTTGTGAAAGATCAAGGTTACAATTCCAATAATAAAGATACTTTAAAAGTCTAAGAAAGTTATTTATATTTAATTTATAGTTAATAAAAACATATAATATTATACTTATATTATATGGATAGTCCACCTGTAACGCATAACATATGAGTCAACACAATTATTATTAATTAATAAAATATATTGGGCAATCAATCAAAATATGTGTAACAAATGAGTCAATACAATTATTAATTAATAAAATATATTAGATAGTCAATAAAAATACATGTAACACATAAGTCAATATAATTACTAATTAAAAAAATATTTTTTTTCTATCTTTTGGTGCAACTGCTTTCCCTTGTTAGAGTATATATAGATGAATAGTTGTTGTTGAATAACATGTTTTGTAACAACATGGAGTGTTCAAGATATTTCATTGTCAATGTGACATTCTTGTTAGCCTTTTTTATCATAACTTCAGGTTAGAAATGAGTCATTTTCTTTTATACTAAACATCTTGATTTCTTGTTATGAAACTAAATCTTTCACATAATTGTGGGAGGTTAGGATTTATATTCCATTTGAAAATTTTATTATCATTCTTAATTATATTTTTGTGATGCAGATTTGTGCTTGACGAGAACAGAAGCACTACCACCACGCAGATCACCACCACCACACCACCCACCAAAACACCATGCACCACCACCACACCACCCACCAAAACACCATGCACCACCATCACACCACCCATCAAAACACCATGCACCACCACCACACCACCCTCTAAAACACCAAGCACCACCACCACACCACCCACCAAAACACCAAGCACCACCACCACACCATGCAACACTATTTTGATGTAATTCATCAACTTTTTATTCATATGTATTCCTAGTTCTTAATAAAATATAATTATTTACCGGCTCCTTATATTATATTAAGTTTTTTTGGGTTAATTTATATTATATCATAGTTGATAACTTCTCTAAGATCGTAATGATTGATAGAGATAAGTTTTAACTAAAAGCTTTTGAACAAAGAAAATAATAAAATTGGATTTATATAAATAAAAATTATTTAACTTAATTTCTGAAAAAAATTATAATTTTCTTAAACTTTTTAATGTTTACTTCTAACATTATGAATTAATTTTAATTCATATTGAATATTTTTTTCAATTATTTAAAAAAATCGTTCGAGAACAATCTATTTCGTTAAATTTTAATTTTCCAAACAAAAAGAGTTTAATGTTGCGATAATTGTTTAAAAAATAGAAAAAAAAATTAAACAGATAATTAAGTAATATTGTTCTTTTAACTGAGTATATTTGACTAAGATAATTAAGTAATATTGTTCTTTTAACTGAGTATATTTGACCAAAATCACTTATAGTAATGATTAAATGTTTACCATTTATTACAATTTTTATTTGATTTCATAATAATAAAGTATATTGTTCAAAATTAAAAATAACATTTCATTTCTGTAAACTACTCAAAATTATACACATGAAAAATTTAGTTTATTTTTGGATTTCTAATTAAAATGATATTCAGGATTTTTATAATAAAAAATTAAGAATTTTTAGATTTAATATAGTTTTTAATAAAAATAATACAAATAAATAAAGTTTTAGGTTACTTTAACCCTTTTATAAAAATATATTCAGACCAATTACAATATATATATATATATATATAATTAATCCATCTTCTGATAAAACTCCTACAAAATCAATCATATTCCAAAATTTAGAAAAATCAATTAGTGAACTGGTTGAGGTTCATGGTTCAGTAGTTGAAATGCATAAAGTGGTCCATGTTAATATATAAACTTATATGTAATAATTATATATATATATATATATATATATATATATATATATATATATATATATATATATATATATATATATATATATAATTTGGCATATATTAATAAGTGAAACGTGTTGGTTCTGTGGTTAAAGTTTAAGCAAGGAACCTATAGTATTGGTTTTAAATCTCAGAGGAGAGCATGCATAAAATTTGTAAATTTAGTTATTTTAGTAAGAAAAAGAAATATTCTTCGAGCCTTTACATAAAATATTCAGTTTCTAGTTACAGTGTTTCTTCGAGCCTTTGTATAAAATATTAGAATAGATATCCTTTAAATTTAAATTAATTTTTGAAATAATCAATATGTAGAAATTGATAATAAACTGGTCCTTTAATAGAAAAGTTTAAATAAATAGCAAAATCAGTTATTTATTATTTTTATTAGAAAAGCACCAACTCTCTTTAAGAAACATATTCAGTTTCACTTTTATAAAAAACTATCAACTCTTTCTCTAAAAAGCATTTATTCTCCTTTTTTTTTTTCTGTCTTCTGTTTAAAAGTTCATCTTCCTTTCTTGTTATAAAATAACAAACGAAGGTCATCGTTAGATTCCTACTGTCGAGTAGAACAAGAGTGTTTGATTAAATTCTTTAACAGAGTTACGTGACCTTTGATTTTAGATTTTTTGCACTCATTTTGGTGTCTCTATATAGGTAAGGAAAGCTAATTACATTTTTTTTAAATGTTAATTAGGTAAGATAAGCTAATTTTATGTTTTTTTTTATTTAGTTTGACATAGAAATTTATCTCAAATGATTATATTTGAAAAGAGAAGCTAGTTTGAATGTTTGTAGTACATATTGTAATTACTTGTTTTGTGAATTCGGATAAGGAAAGCTACTTTGAAGTTTGAATGTTTTTAATATATATTGTAATTGTTTATTTTATTAAGTATGAATTAGATCAATTTGAATTAAATTGAGTAAATGTTTATGTATGGTATGATACAATATCAATGATTGTGAGTGATATGGAATGGTGATCGAGACATAGTATTTTCAGGAAAGGATATACTCATGTTGAGATTGTTAGGATATGCATTATTTTGTGGATTTGATCTAAGGAGTGACAAGATTATTGGATACACATAGACAAATTACAATAATGACAAATCCATATGTAATTCAAAATTATCTACGGATTACATAATGACAAATCCGTATGTAATACAGGCATAGGTAATTTACATACAGATTTTACCTATGAAATAAATTCGTCTGTAAATACAAAATATTTTTTTAAATTATTTATTATTAAAATTATTATTATTATTATTACATTTATATTATGTACTATTATTAGAATTATTATTATACTTTTATTGTTAATAACAATTATATTATTATTAATCTTAAAGTGTTGAGAGAAAGATTGAAACCTAGGACGTTCAGCATACATACAAAAGTCATAACCACTACGTCAACATTAACTTTGCAATCATATAATCATTATTATTATTCTTATTATGACTCTTATTATTATTATTTTTGTTAATATGTATGTATATATGTACACATGTATATATGTACACATGTATATATATACATACATACATATGTATATATATATATATGAATTACAAAAGAGTTTGTTTCTAAATAATTGTAACGGAAAGAAACATAAAGATATGTGTAGGATGACAAATAATTAAGGGATAACATAAGCTATAATTAAGCTGTATTATGATGCATGCGTATGATTTGCGACTGATTATTTCTGATGAATGGAGAGAGAGTCTACATGTCCCACAAGATGGAGGAGGGGGACCAAACACTAATCTGGTCTAGAAGAAATGCATGACAAGAGTTAGATGGAGGTTTGGTAAGTAGATCAGATAGTTGATGACTTGTTGGCACATGAGACACTGAAGTTCCTCAAAAGAAACCAAGTCGCAAACAAAATGATAGTCAATGACAAAATGTTTCATGCGAGTATGAAACATAAGATTGACACAGAGGTAGGTAGCTCTAATATTATCATAAAGCAATTGTAGTGTCTTTATGATGGGATGACCAAGCTCATTTAATAGTTCACATAACCACAACAGTTCAGTGGTAGTGGTCGCTATAGTTTGATATTTAGTCTCCGTTGAAGATTTAGCAACAGTGCGTTGCTACTTAAAGGATCAAGAGATGGCATTGGGCTCCATATAAATAAGATATGAAGCAGTAGACTTGCGATCGTGACTATCTCTAGCCCAAATCAGAATCACAAAATGCTATGAGAGAGATCTATGGCATGGGAGAGGTGAAGACCATGGTCAACTGTTCTCTTGAGATAGTGGAGTAGACGCTTGGCAACTTTCATGTGAATTTTAGTGAAAGCTTGCATGTACTATGATATTTATTCACTAAGAAATAAACATTTGGGCAGGTGAGATACAAAATTTTAGGGAACCAAATAATAGATAGAATTACCAGATATCACATGAGGGAGCATTAGATGTGGAGTCAAATCACATGAAGTAAAAAGAGGGTTGTAGACAGGCTTTGCATCTTGCATATTGATAGAAATTAATAACTCGATCACGTACATAGTGCTGCTGTGAAAGAAACAAACCGTGAGATGTAGGGATGATTTCCATGCCAAGGCAATGATGAGGAGAAATGAGATCCTTTAGAGAGAACTTTAATGCAAGGGCAATCTTGAATGCATAAGAAATCAGTTGTTATTTCCTGTGTGAGTAGTAGATCATCTACATAAACAAGAATATATAGAGCAACACCATCCCGATTGTATATAAATAAAGAAGTGACAGATTGATAATTAAGAAATCCATATATAATAAGAAAATTCATTAGAGCATTATACCAAGCACGAGGTGCTTGTTTGAGACTGTACAACACTTTGTGAAGGTTGCATACATAATCTGGAAAGTGAGAGTTGACAAAACCTGGTGGTTGAGACATGTAAAAGTCCTCTTAGATACTACCATGAAGAAATGCAATATTAACATCCATTTGACATAAAGGCTAACCATTAGAGAGAGCAATGCAGAGAACTAACTTGATATTCTGAGGCTTTGTGACTGGACTATAGGTTTCAGTATAGTCAATACCAGGATGTTGATGAAACCCTTTGACAACAAGACGAGTTTTATATCGAGCTATAGAACCATCGGAATTTCGCTTTAGAGAAAAATCCCACTTATGACTAATAATGTTGAACTTTGATTGCTTTCGGACAAGGGACCATATACCATTGGCAAGATGCATTGAATTCTTCTAACATTGCTTGCCTCCACTCAGAAGTTTCAAAGTCTGGAAAAGACAAGAAGGTTCAATTTGGTCAGATAAAGGAAATTTGATGCCTAGGTGAAGTTGTTTGGGTTTAAAGATATCATTTTTAGATCTTGTGACCATTGGGTGGGACGGTTGTTTTGGTCCAAACGAGCATGCTTCAAGCGTGAAAGGAGATGAACCCAAAGTGTACAACACATCATGATTGGATGGAGGAGAGGATTCAGTGGATAAAATTAGCTTCCCTTACCTAATTAACATTTTAAAAAAACATGCAATTAGCTTCCTTTACCTGTATAGACTAGAGACACCAAAATGAGTTCAAAAAAATTAAAATCAAAGGTAACCTAACTCTATTCAAGAATTTAATTAGACCCTCTTGTTCTACTCAACGCTAAGAATCTGATGGTGATCTTTGATCGTTAGTCTATAACAAGGAAGGAAGACAAACTTTTAAAGAGAAGACAGAAAAAAAAGGAAAATAAATTCTTCTTAGAGAAAGAGTTGATAGTTTTTTTCATAAAAATAAAAGTGAATATGTTCTTGAAGAGAGTCGGTACTTTTATAATAAAAAATAATAAATAACTGATTTTTCTATTTATTTAAACTTTTCTATTAAAAAATATTTAAATATTATCTTATTTATTTCTAAAATTAAATTATAAATTTTTATTCTGACCTAGGTATTATAATTTTTACTCTCATACAACAGTTATATAAGATATAGACTTATTATTAAAATGTAAACGAAATATATTCTTCTTTCTAAATTTGAAATAATCTTTAATCTTTTTATCATAAATATTAATGCTTAAAACTTATTCTAGTTATGTAATTATTTTCTTTCTTTGTTAATATATTATTTCTTATTTTATGGTACCAGGGATTCATTTTAATAATGGAAATGTACCTAAACTATAAAACAAAACTCCTTATTTAACTTATTAGTTATAATAAAAACATCACTTTTCTTATTGTGTGTCATTTGACACATTTTAATAATCAGTTTATTATCAATTTCTTCATATTGATTATTTCATAAATTAATTTAAATTTAAAGGATATCTATTCTAATATTTTATGCAAAGGCTCGACGAAACACTGTAACTAGAAACTGAATATTTTATGTAAAAGCTCGAAGAATATTTCTTTTCTTACTAAAATAACTAAATTTACAAATTGTTATGCATGCTGTCCTCTGAGATTTAAAACCAGTACTATAGGATCCTTGCTTAAACTTTCACCACTGAACCAACACGTTTCCCTTATTAATATATGCAAAATTATATATATATATATAAATAATGAATATATAATTATTACATATAAGCTTATATATTAAATGGACCACTTTATGCATTTCAACTACTGAACCATGAACTCAATATCTCAACCAGTTCACTAATTGATTTTTCTAAATTTTGAAATATGATTGATTTTGTAGGAGTTTCATCTATATAT
>Ga0209489_108698_pt1 | contig 13516 bp, 8 predicted proteins | sample SiratrowhiteBW_FD_187527 | JGI IMG/M metagenome (GOLD analysis project Ga0209489, IMG submission 187527) | Root nodule microbial communities of legume samples collected from California, USA - Siratro white BW (SPAdes) (version 2) | ecosystem: Host-associated > Plants > Roots > Nodule | place: USA... | reverse complement strand
AATTTTTTGTTGTATTTTATTGGAAGTGTTAGAGATTTTACTAACGATTTCTGGAAAATTCTAAAAGTTCTTTTAAAAAAAATATTGATATGTGAAATATTTTTTTTTTCAAAATTTTGCGGTTTACTATTTGTTTTTTCATATTTTTTTTATTATTTTTGACATTTTATTTTCAATTTCATCTATCTGTAGTTGTCAAAAAAATCTAGAAATTTTTATTTTTTTATATTTCATTTATTAGAGATTTTATCAAAGAATTTTTGAAAATTATGGAATGTTTTTTAAAAAAATATAGACATTTGAAATCCAAATTCTTCATAAATTCGATCGTTTACTATTTGTTTTTTGTATTGTTTTAGCATTTTGGTAATCTTTTTTTCCTCTTTCACCTATCCAAACTTGTCAAAAAATTTTAAACATTTTTGTGGTGCTTTATTGTATGGATTATAGATTTTATCAGACAATTTTGGAAAATTCTTCAATTTTTATTGAAAAAATAGAGATTCTTTAAATACAAAACATAACTTTTTCAGAATTCCATCGTTTACTATTTGCTTTTCTAATTTTTTAGTATTTTTGGCAACTGTTTATTGTATTTTACCTGTCTATGGTTTTCAAAAAAATTGGAAAACTTTTGTGTTGTTTTATTGTATGGATCCGAGATTTTATCAAAAAATTGAGATATTTGAAATCCCAAATTTCAAAAAAAATTCCATCGTTTACTATTTCTTTTTTAATTTTTTAGCATTTTTGGCATTTTGTTTTCTATTTCACGTACCCTAATATGTCGAAAAATTATTCAATTGTTTGTTGTGGTTTATTGGAAGCGTTAGAGATTTTACTAACGATTTCTGGAAAATTCTAAAAGTTCTTCTAAAAAAAATATTGATATGTGAAATGTATTTTTTTCAAAATTTTGCGGTTTAAGAAACTATTTGTTTTTATATTTTTTTTATTATTTTTGACATTTTTTTTTCAATTTCGTCTATTTGTAGTGGTCCAATAATTCTAGAAATTTTTACTTTTTTTATTTTATGGATTAGAGATTTTATCAAAGAATTTTTGAAAATCATGGAATGTTTTTTAAAAAATATAGACATTTGAAATCCAAATTCTTCATAAATTCCATCGTTTACTATTTGTTTTTTGTATTGTTTTAGCATTTTGGTAATCTTTTTTTCCTCTTTCACCTATCCAAACTTGTCAAAAAATTCTAAACATTTTTGTGGTGCTTTATTGTACAGATTATAGATTTTATCAGAGAATTCATGAAAATTCTTCAATTGTTATTGAAAAAAATAGAGATTCTTTAAATACAAAAACATAACATTTTCAGAATTCCATCGTTTACTATTTGCTTTTTTAATTGTTTAGTATTTTTGACATCTTTTTTTTTCTATTTTATCTGTCTATGGTTTTCAAAAAAATTGGAAAACTTTTGTGTTGTTTTATTGTATGGATCCGAGATTTTATCAAAAAAATTGAGATATTTGAAATCCCAAAATTCAACAAAATTCCATCGTTTACTATTTCTTTTTTAATTTTTTTAGCATTTTTTGCGTTTTGTTTTCTATTTCACGTATCCTAACTTGTCCAAAAATTATCGAATTTTTTGTGGTGTTTTATTGGAAGCGTTAGAGATTTTACTAACGATTTCTGGAAAATTCTAAAAGTTCTTTTAAAAAAAATATTGATATGTGAAATATTTTTTTTTCAAAATTTTGCAGTTTACTATTTATTTTTTTTATTTTTTTTATTTTTAACATTTTATTTTCAATTTCGTCTATCTCTAGTTGCCAAAAAATTCTAGAAATTTTTATTTTTTTATTTTATTTATTAGAGATTTTATCAAACAATTTTGGAAAGTCATGGAATGTTTTTTAAAAAAATATAGACATTTGAAATCCAAATTCTTCATAAATTTCACCGTTTACTATTTGTTTTTTTGTATTGTTTTAGCATTTTGGTTATCTTTTTTTCCTATTTCACCTATCCAAACTTTACAAAAAATTCTAAACATTTTTGTGGTGCTTTATTTTACAGATTATGGATTTTATCAGAGAATTCTGGAAAATTCCTTCAATTTTTATTAAAAAAATAGAGATACTTTAAATACAAAACATTTTTAGAATTCCATCGTTTACTATTTCCTTTTTTAATTTTTTAGTATTTTTGACATCTTTTTTTTCTATTTTACCTGTCTATGGTTTTCAAAGAAATTCTAAAATTTTTGTGTTGTTTTATTGTATGGATCCGAGATTTTATCAAAAAATTGAGATATTTGAAATCTCAAATTTCAACAAAATTCCATCGGTTACTATTTCTTTTTTAATTTTTTAGCATCTTTGGCATTTTGTTTTCTATTTCACGTACCCTAACTTATCCAAAAATTATGAAATATTTTGTGGTGTTTTATTGGAAGGGTTAGAGATTTTACTAAAGATTTCTGGAAAATTCTGAAAGTTCTTTTAAATAAAATATTGATATGTGAAATCTTTTTTTTTTTCAAAATTTTGCGGTTTACTATTTGTTTTTTATTATTTTTTATTATTTTTAACATTTTATTTTCAATTTCATCTATCTCTACTTGTCAATAAATTCTAGAATTTTTTATTTTTTTTATTTTATAGATTAGAGTTTTATCAAAGAATTTTGGAAAATCATGGAATGTTTTTAAAAAAAAATATAGACATTTGAAATCCAAAATTTTTCATAAATTCCATCGTTTACTATTTGTTTTTTTTTATTCTTTTAGCACTTTGGTAATCTTTTTTTCCTATTTCACCTATCCAAACTTGTCAAAAAATTGTAAACATTTTTGTGGTGCTTTATTGTACGGATTATAGATCTTATCAGAGAATTCTGGAAAATTCTTAAATTTTTCTTAAAAATAATAGAGATACTTTAAATACAAAACATTTTTAGAATTCCATCGTTTCCTATTTGCTTTTTTAATGTTTTAGTATTTTTGACATCTTTTTTTCCTATTTTACCTGTCTATGGTTTTCAAAAAAATTGGAAAATTTTTGTGTTGTTTTATTGTATGGATCTGAGATTTTATCAAAAAATTGAGATATTTGAAATCCAAAATTTCAACAAAATTCCATCGTTTATTAATTCTTTTTTATTTTTTTAGCATTTTTGGCATTTTGTTTTCTATTTCACGTACCCAAACTTGTCTAAAAATTATGGAGTTTTTTGTGGTGTTTTATTGGAAGGGTTAGAGATTTTACCAATGATTTCTGGAAAATTCTAAAAGTTATTTTAAAAAAAATATTGATATGTGAAAATTTTTTTTTTCAAAATTCTGTGGTTTACTATTTGTTTTTTTATTATTTTTGATATTTTATTTTCAATTTTGTCTACTTGTCAAAAAATTCGAGAAATTTTATGTTTTTTTTTTATTTTATGGAATAGAGATTTTATCAAAGAATTTTGGAAAATCATCGAATGTTTTTCAGAAAACTATACACATTTGACATTTTCTGTTCTATATTGTCTAGCTATACTTGTCAAAATTTTTTGTATTGTTTTATTCGAAGGAATACAGATTTTATCAACGAATTCTGGAAATTTCTAAAAGTTCTTTTACAAAAATATAGATATTTGAAATATTTTTTATTTTAAAATTTTGCAATTTACAATTTGTTTTTTATTTTTTTAATTATGTTTGACATTTTCTTTTCAATTTCGTCTATCTGTACTTCTCAAAAAAAATTGGAAATTTTATATTGTTTTATTTTATGGATTATAGATTTTATCAAAGATTTTTGGAAAATCATGGAACGTTTTTCTAAAAAATACAGATATTTGAAATCCAAAATTCTACATAAATTCCATTATTTACTATTTTTTTAGCACTTTTGACGTCTTTTTTTCCTGTTTCACCTAATCAAACTTGTCAAAAAATTCTAAATATTTTTGTGGCGCTTTATTATACGGATTATAGATTTTATCAGAGAATTCTAGAAAATTCTTGAATTTTGATTAAGAAAAACATTTTCAGAATTCCATCGTTTACTATTTGCTTTTTAATTTTGTAGTATTTTTCACATCTTTTTTTCTAGTTTACCTGTCTATGGTTTTCAAAAAAGTCTTAAAATTTTTCTGTTGTTTTATTGTAAGGATTCGAGATTTTATCAAATAATTCTACAAAACTATGGTTTTTTTATTTCAAAAAAAATCGAGATATTTGAAATCCAGAATTTCAACAAAATTCCATCATTTAGTATTTCTTTTTTATTTTTTCAGCATTTTTGTCATTTTTTTTTCTATTTCACCTATCCAGACTTGTCAAAAAATTAGGAAATTTTTTGTAGTGTTTTATTCGAAGGACTAGAAATTTTATCAACGAATTCTGGAAATTTCTAAAAGTTCTTTTACAAAAATAGAGATATGTGAAATATTTTTTTTTCAAAATTCCACGGTTTACTATTTGTTTTTCTATTTTTCTATTATTTTTGCCATTTTTTTCAATTTCGTCTATATGTACTTTTCAAAAATTTTTGGAAATTTTTATGTTTTTTTAATTTATAGATTAGAGATTTTATCAAAGATTTTTGAAAAATCGTGGAACGTTTTTCTAAAAAATATAGACATTTGAAATCCAAAATTCTTCATAAATTCCATTATTTACTATTTGCTTTTTTTAATTTGATAAGCATTTTTGACGTCTTTTTTTCCTATTTGACCTAATCAAACTTGTCACAAAATTCTAAATACTTTTGTAGTGCTTTATTATACGGATTGTAGATTTTATCAGAGAATTCTGGAAAATACAAAAATTTTTCAGAATTTCGTGGGTTACTATTTGCTATTTAATTTTGTAGTATTTTTGACATCTTTTTTTCTAGTTTACCTGTCTATGCTTTTCAAAAAATTCTTAAATTTTTTGTGTTGTTTTATTGTATAGATCTAAGATTTTATCAAAAAATTCTACAAAACTATGTTTCTTTTTTCAAAAAAAATTGAGATATATGAAATCTAGAATTTCAACAAAATTCCATCGTTTATTGTTTTATTTTTATTTTTTTAGCATTTTTGGCATTTTTTTTTCTATTTCACCTATCCAAACTTGTCAAAAAATTATGAAATTTTTATGTTTTTTATTTTATGGATTAGAGATTTTATCAAAGATTTTTGAAAAATCATGGAACCGTTTTCTAAAAAATATAGACATTTGAAATCCAAAATTCTTCATAAATTCCATTATTTACTATTTGCTTTTTTTAATTTGATAAGCATTTTTGACGTCTTTTTTTCCTATTTGACCTAATCAAACTTATCACAAAATTCTAAATACTTTTGTAGTGCTTTATTATACGGATTGTAGATTTTATCAGAGAATTCTGGAAAATACAAAAATTTTTCAGAATTCCGTGGGTTACTATTTGCTATTTAATTTTGTAGTATTTTTTACATCTTTTTTTCTAGTTTACCTGTCTATGCTTTTCAAAAAATTCTTAAATTTTTTGTGTTGTTTTATTGTATAGATCTAAGATTTTATCAAAAAATTCTACAAAACTATGGTTTCTTTTTTCAAAAAAAATTGAGATATATGAAATCTAGAATTTCAACAAAATTCCATCGTTTATTGTTTTATTTTTATTTTTTTAGCATTTTTGGCATTTTTTTTCTATTTCACCTATCCAAACTTGTCAAAAAATTATGAAATTTTTTGTAGCATTTTATTCGAAGGATTAGAGATTTTATCAATGAATTCTGCAAATTTCTAAAAGTTCTTTTACAAAAATATGGATATGTGAAATAATTTTATTTTTTTTAAATTCTGCGATTTACTATTTGTTTTGTTGTTTTTTTTATTATTTTTGACATTTTCTTTTCAATTTCGTCTATTTGTACTTTGTCAAAAAACTCTGAAAATTTTTATGTTCTTTTTTTTTATGGATTAGAGATTTTGTCAAAGATATTTAGAAAATCATGGAACGTTTTTCTAAAATATATAGACATTTGAAATCCAAAATTGTTCACAAATTCCATTATTTACTATTTGTTTTTTTATTTTATTAGCAGTTTTGACGTCTTTTTTTCCTATTTCACCTAATCAAACTTTTTAAAAAATTCTAAATATTTTTGTGGTCTTTATTATACGGATTATAGATTTTATCAGAGAATTGTCGAAAATTCTTGATTAAGAAAAATAGAGATAATGTAAATACAAAAAAAATTTCAAAATTCCGTCGGTTACTATTTAGTTTTTAATTTTTTAGTATTTTTGATATCTTTTTTTCTATTTTACCTATTTATGGTTTTCAAAAAATTCTTAACATTTTTTTTGTTTTATTATATGGATCCGAGATTTTAGCAAAAAATTTGTAAAACTATGGTTTTTTTTTTCAAAAAAAAATTCAGATATTTGAAATCCAAAATTCGAACAAAATTCCATCGGTTACTATTTATTTTTTATTCTTTTATCATTTTTGGCATCTTTTTTTCTATTTCACCTATCCAAACTTGTCAAAAAATTATCAAAATTTTTATAGTATTTTAGTCGAAGGAATAGAGATTTTATCAACAAATTCTGGAAATTTCTAAAAGGTCTTTTACAAAAATAGAGATATGTGAAATATTTTTTTTTTCAAAATTCCGCAGTTTACTATTTGTTTTTTTATTTTTCTAATTGTTTCACATTTTCTTTTCAATTTCGTCTATCTGTGCTTGTCAAAAAATTCTGAAAATTTTTATGTTAATTTATTTTATAGATTAGAGATTTTGTCAGACTTTTGGAAAATCATTGAACGTTTTTCTCAAAAAATATGGACATTTGAAATCCAAAATAATTCATAAATTCCATTATATACTATTTGTTTTTTTATTTTATTAGCCTTTTTTACGTCTTTTTTTCCTATTTGACCTAATCAAACTTGTCAAAAAATTCTAAATATTTTTGTGGTGCTTTGTTATACGGATTATAGATTTTACCAAAGAATTCTCAAAAATTCTTGATTAAGAAAAATAGAGATATTGTAAATACAAAAAATTTTCAGAATTCCATCGGTTTCTATTTGTTTTTTAATTTTTTAGTATTTTTGACATCTTTTTTTCTATTTTACCTATCCATGGTTTTCAAAAAATTCTTAAAATTTTTGTTTTGTTTAATTGTATGGATCCGAGATTTTATCCAAAAATTCTGCTAAACTAAAAAAATTGAGATATTTGAAATCCAGAATTTCAACAAAATTCCATCGTTTACTATTTGCTTTTTAATTTTGTAGTATTTTTGACATCTTTTTTTCTATTTTACCTGTCTATGGTTTTCAAAAAATTCTTAACATTTTTGTGTTGTTTTATTGTATAGATCCGAGATTTTATCAAAAAAATTGTAAAACTATGGTTTTTTTTCAAAAAAAATTCAGATATTTGAAATCCAGAATTCGAACAAAATTCCATCGTTTCCTATTTATTTTTAATTCTTTTATTATTTTTGGCATCTTTTTTCTATTTCACCTATCCAAAGTTGTCAAAAAATAATCGAAATTTTTGTAGTATTTTAGTCGAAGGAATAGAGATTTTATCAACAAATTCTGAAAATTTCTAAAAGTTCTTTTACAAAAATAGAGATATGTGAAGTATTTTTATTTTCAAAAATCCGCAGTTTAGTATTTGTTTTTTTATTTTTCTAATATTTTTCACTTTTTCCTTTCAATTTCGTCTGTGTTCTTGTCAAAAAATTCTGAAAATTTTTATGTTCTTTTATTTTATGGATTAGAGATTTTGTTAAAAAATTTTAGAAAATCATGGAACGTTTTTCTAAAATATATAGACATTTAAAATCCAAAATTGTTCACAAATTCCATTATTTACTATTTGTTTTTTTTATTTTATTAGCTGTTTTGACGTCTTTTTTTCCTATTTCACCTAATCAAACTTTTCAAAAAATTCTAAATGTTTTTGTGGCGCTTTATTATACAGATTATAGATTTTATCAGAGAATTCTAGAAAATTCTTGAATTTTGATTAAGAAAAACATTTTCAGAATTCCATCGTTTACTATTTGCTTTTTAATTTTGTAGTATTTTTGGCATCTTTTTTTCTAGTTTACCTGTCTATGGTTTTCAAAAAAGTCTTAAAATTTTTGTGTTGTTTTATTGTAAGGATTCGAGATTTTATCAAACAATTCTACAAAACTATGGTTTTTTTATTTCAAAAAAAAATCGAGATATTTGAAATCCAAAATTCAAACAAAATTCCATCGTTTACCATTTATTTTTCATTCTTTTATCATTTTTGTCATCTTTTTTTCTATTTCACCTATCCAAACTTGTCAAAAAATAATCGAATTTTTGTAGTATTTTAGTCGAAGGAATAAAGATTTTATCAATAAATTCTGGAAATTTCTAAAAGTTATTTTACAAAAATAGAGATATGTGAAATATTTTTTTTTCTAAATTCCGCAATTTACTATTTGTTTTTTATTTTTCTAATTGTTTCACATTTTCTTTTCAATTTCGTGTATTTGTACCTGTCAAAAAATTCAGAAAATTTTTATGTTATTTTATATTATGGATTAGAGATTTTGTCAGATTTTTGGAAAATCATGGAACGTTTTTCTCAAAAAATATGGACAATTGAAATCCAAAATTATTCATAAATTCCATTATATACTATTTGTTTTTTTATTTTATTAGCCTTTTTTACGTCTTTTTTTTCCTATTTGACCTAATCAAACTTGTCAAAAAATTCTAAATATTTTTGTGGTGCTTTATTATACGGATTATAGATTTTACCAAAAGAATTCTCAAAAATTCTTGATTAAGAAAAATAGAGATATTGTAAATACAAAAAATTTTCAGAATTCCATCGGTTACTATTTGTTTTCTAATTTTTTAGTATTTTTGACATCTTTTTTTCTATTTTACCCATCTATGGTTTTCAAAAAATTCTTAAAATTTTTGTGTTGTTTAATTGTATGCATCCGAGATTTTATCCAAAAATTCTGCTAAACTAGAAAAATTGAGATATTTGAAATCCAGAATTTCAACAAAATTCCATCGTTTACTATTTGCTTTTTAATTTTGTAGTATTTTTGACATCTTTTTTTCTATTTTACCTGTCTATGGTTTTCAAAAAATTCTTAACATTTTTGTGTTGTTTTATTGTATGGATTCGAGATTTTATCAAAAAATTTGTACAACTATGGTTGTTTTTTTTTCAAAAAAAATTCAGATATTTGAAATCCAGAATTCAAACAAAATTCCATCGTTTACTATTTATTTTTGATTCTTTTATTATTTTTGGCATCTTTTTTTCTATTTCACCTATCCAAACTTGTCAAAAAATAATTGAAATTTTTGTAGTATTTTAATCGAAGGAACAGAGATTTTATCAACAAATTCTGAAAATTTCTAAAAGTTCTTTTACAAAAATAGAGATATGTGAAATATATTTTTTTTCAAAAATCCGCAGTTTAGTATTTGTTTTTTTATTTTTCTAATATTTTTCACATTTTCCTTTCAATTTCTTCTATCTGTTCTTGTCAAAAAATTCTGAAAATTTTTATGTTCTTTTATTTTATGGATTAGAGATTTTGTCAAAAATTTTTAGAAAATCATGGAACTTTTTTCTAAAATATATACATTTGAAATTCAAAATTGTTCACAAATTCCATTATTTACTATTTGTTTTTTTATTTTATTAGCAGTTTTGACGTCATTTTTGCCTATTTCACCTAATCAAACTTTTTAAAAAATTCTAAATATTTTGTGGTCTTTATTATACGGATTATAGATTTTATCAGAGAATTATCGAAAATTCTTAATTAAGAAAAATAGAGATAATGTAAATACAAAAAAATTTTCAAAATTCCGTCTGGTTATTATTTACTTTTTAATTTTTTAGTATTTTTGTTATCTTTTTTTCTATTTTACCTATCTATGGTTTTTAAACAATTCTTAACATTTTTGTGTTGTTTTATTATATAGATCCGAGATTTTATCAAAAAATTTGTAAAACTATGGTTTTTTTTTCAAACAAAATTCAGATATTTGAAATCCAAAATTCGAACAAAACTCCATCGTTTACTATTTATTTTTTATTCTTTTACCATTTTTGGCATCTTTTTTTCTATTTCACCTATCCAAACTTGTCAAAAAATTATCAAAATTTTTGTAGTATTTTAGTCGAAGGAATAGAGATTTTATCAACAAATTCTGGAAAATTCTAAAAGGTCTTTTACAAAAATAAAGATATGTGAAATATTTTTTTTTTCAAAATTCCGCAGTTTACTTTTTGTTTTTTTATTTTTGTAATTGTTTCACATTTTCTTTTCAATTTCGTCTATCTGTGCTTGTCAAAAAATTTTGGAAAATCATGGAACGTTTTTCTAAAATATATAGACATTTGAAATCCAAAATTGTTCACAAATTCCATTATTTACTATTTATTTTTTATTTTATTAGCATTTTTGACGTCTTGTTTCCTATTTCACCTAATGAAACTTGTCAAAAAATTCTAGATGTTTTTGTGGTGCTTTATTATATGGACTATAGATTTTATGAGAGAATTCTAAAAAATTCTTGATTAAGAAACATAGAGATATTGTAAATAAAAAATTTTTTCAGAATTCCATAGTTTACTATTTGCTTTTTAATTTTTTAGTATTTTTGACATCTTTTTTTCTATTTTACCTGTCTATGGTTTTCAAAAAATGCTTAAAGTTTTTTTGTAGTTTTATTGTATAAATCTGAGATTTTATCAAAAATTTCTACAAAACTACGGTTTTTTTTTCAAAAAAGATTAACATATATGAAATCCAGAATTTCAACAAAATTCCATCGTTTACTATTTGTTTTTTATTTTTTTAGCATTTTTGGCATTTTGTTTCTATTTCACCTATCCAAACTTGTGAAAAAATTATGGAATTTTTTGTAGTGTTTTATTCGAAGGATTACAGATTGTATCAGCGAATTCTGGAAATTTCTAAAAGTTCTTTTACAAAAATATAGTTATGTGAAATTTTCATTTTTTTATTGTTTTTGACATTTTCTTTTCAATTTCGTCTATATGTAGTTGTCAAAAAATTCTGAAAATTTGTAGGTTCTTTTATTTTATGGATTAGAGATTTTGTCAAAGATTTTTGGAAAACCATGGAACGTTTTTCTAAAAAATATAGACATTTGAAATCCAAAATTATTCACAAATTCTATTATTTACTATTTGTTTGTTTTATTTTATTAGCATATTTGACGTCTTTTTTTCCTATTTCACCTAATCAAACTTGTCTAAAAATTCTTAATATTTTTGTGGCGCTTTATTATACAGATTATAGATTTTATCAGAGAATTTTCGAAAATTCTTGATTAAGAAAAAAAGAGATATTGTACATATAAAAAATTTTCAGAATTCTGTCGGTTCCTATTTGCTTTTTAATTTTTTAGTATTTTTGACATCTTTTTTTCTATTTTACTTATCTATGGTTTTCAAAAAATTCTTAAAACTTTTGTGTTGTTTTATTTAATGGATCCGAGATTTTACAAAAAAATTCTGCTGAACTATGGTTTTTTTTTTCAAAAAAAATTCAGATATTTGAAATCCAGAATTCCAACAAAATTCCATCACTTACTATTTATTTTTTATTTTTTTATCATTTTTGGATTTTTTTTTATTTCACCTATCCAAACTTGTCAAAAAATTATGGAAATTTTTGTAGTATTTTATTCGAAGGACTAGAGATTTTATCAACAAATTTTGGAAATTTCTAAAAGTTCTTTTACAAAAATAGAGATATGTGAAATATTTTTTTTTTCAAAATTCCGCGGTTTACTATTTGTTTGTTATTTTTTTATTATTTTTGAGATTTTCTTTTTAATTTCGTCTATCTGTACCTGTCAAAAAATTCTGGAAATTTATATGTTTTTTTATTTCATGGATTAGAGCTTTTATCAAAGATTTTTGGAAAATCATGGAACATTTTTCTAAAAGATATACATTTGAAATCTAAAATTCTTCATAAATTCCATTATTTACTATTTTTTTTAATTTTTTAAGCATTTTAGACGTCTTTTTTTTTCCTATTTCACCTAATCAAACTTATCAAAAAATGCTAAATATTTTTGTGGTGCTTTACTATACGGATTATAGATTTTATCAGAGAATTCTCGAAAATTCTTGATTAAGAAAAATAGAGATATTGTAAATACAAAAAAATTTTCAGAATTCCATCGGTTAGTATATGCTTTTTAATTTTGTAGTATTTTTGACATCTTTTTTTCTAGTTTACCTGTCTATAGTTTTCAAAAAATTCTTAAATTTTTTGTATTGTTTTATTATATGTATCCGAGATTTTATCAAAAAATTCTGCAAAACTGTAGTTTTTTTTTTCAAAAAAAAGTTCTTTTACAAAAATAGATATATGTGAAATATTTTTTTTTCAAATTTCTGCAATTTATTATTTGTTTTTTTATTTTTCTAATATCTTTTACATTTTCCTTTCAATTTCGTCCATCTGTACTTTTTAAAAGACTCTGAAAATTTTTATGCTCTTTTATTTTATAGAATAGAGATTTTGTAAAAAAAATTTGGAAAATCATGGAACGTTTTTCTAAAAAATATAGATATTTAAAATCCAAAATTCTTCATAAATTCCAATATTTACTATTTGTTTTTTTTATTTTATTAGCATTTTTGACGTCTTTGTTTCCTATTTCACCTAATCAAACTTGTCAAAGAATTCTAAACATTTTTGTGGTACTATCTTGTACGGATTATAGATTTTATAAGAGAATTCTCAAAAATTCTTGATTAAGAAAAATAGAGATATTGTAAATACAAAATATTTTCAGAATTCCATGGTTTACTATTTGCTTTTTAATTTTGTAGTATTTTTGACATCTTTTTTTCTAATTTACCTGTCTATGGTTTTCAAAAAATTCTTAAAATTTTTGTGTTCTTTTATTGTATGCATCCGAGATTTAGTCAAAATATTTTGCAAAACTATGGTTTTAAAGATTTTATCAGAGAATTCTCGAAAATTATTGATTAAGAAAAATAGAGATATTGTAAATATAAAAAATTTTCAGAATTTCATAGGTTACTATATGCTTTTTAATTTTGTAGTATTTTTGAGATCTTTTTTTCTTGTTTACCTGTTTATGGTTTTCATAAAATTATTAAAAGTTTTGTGTTGTTTTATTGTGTGGATCCGAGATTTTATTAAAAAAAATGTAAAACTATGGTTTTCTTTTCAAAAAAAGTTGAGATATTTGAAATCGATAATTTCATCAAAATTCCATCGTTTACTATTTATTTTATATCTTATTTTATCATTTTTCTATTTATTCAAAGGAATAGAGATTTTATCAACAAATTCTGGAAATTTCTAAAAGTTCTTTTACAAAAATAGAGATATGTGAAATATTTTTTTCCAAAATTCCGCGGTTTACTATTTGTTTTTTTTTATTTTTCTAATATTTTTCACATTTTCTTTTCAATTTCGTCTATTTGTACTTGTCAAAAAATTCTGAAAATTTTTATGTTCTTTTATTTTATTAGAGATTTT
>Ga0209489_108692_pt1:0-12500 | contig 13524 bp, 8 predicted proteins | sample SiratrowhiteBW_FD_187527 | JGI IMG/M metagenome (GOLD analysis project Ga0209489, IMG submission 187527) | Root nodule microbial communities of legume samples collected from California, USA - Siratro white BW (SPAdes) (version 2) | ecosystem: Host-associated > Plants > Roots > Nodule... | reverse complement strand
GAGAGTGAATTTATGAAAAATCTTAACTTTTACTATTTAGTTTTATGTTTGGAATAGTTGTATTTTATATAGTTTTAATCTATTTAAACAATTATATGAATGTGTTTATAAATATTACATATTGAATGGTGTAATTGATTTGGTTATTAAAACTTAATACATTATACATATTGAATGAATTTGTTATCAGTAGATAACACTGTTGTAATAATACATAATTATTGAGGTGGTTGATGTAAGATAGACCTTAACAATAAGGTAATGCAATTATTGCTTAATATTGAATAAAATTTGATACATGAGATATGCAGGTTTTACTGATGGTTGAAATAATATATATGAAGATATGAACTGGTGAAAAATTATCCAAATTTTTTTCATGTTATTTTGTATAATGAATTTCCAATAAACTATCCTGATTTTATGTAGGTTTCCAATTGTAATCAAATTATAGTTTTGATTTCTAAGTGTACCTTGATCACATGTTATATGTTAATACGATAAGAATAAAAATAAGATAAATAATAACTATTCACATATTCTTTTTAGAATGATAAGAATACAAGTAAAAAATTTAGTATTAAAACTTTAATTTTATTAATTTTATTTAAAATTAGTTAACGATGAAAATAAATGATCATATCTTTAGTTTTTAATAATTGTTATAGGTTATTTTGTAAGGAACATTAACATTAATATATAATTAACTTTTAAAAAAACACTAAAGAAATTAAATTTATAAAACAAAAGTAGGGATAAAATATTCTCTTTAAGTTTAATTGCATATTAATGTTAGTAAATTTCTTTTAATAAATATACATTACAAATATTAAAGACATTAAGTAATTTCAAACAAAACTAATATAATTAAAATTTTTGCATACCAAACTATTTGTTTACTAAAAATAAAATATATTAATATTTGCTATATTAAACAAATTATTTACCCATAATAATATAATACTTTAAGATATGAAGTATTATAACCATAATACTATAAAAATGGAAAAGATAAAATACACATAGTAACAACTTTTTATCATAAAAAATAATATTATACAATAAAATTACAAAGTAAAATAACATAAATTTCACAAGACATACAAAACCGGTTTATGTAAATTAAAATACATAAACTATGTTCTATATAATATTGAAACTAAAAAATTATAAATTAATTTTATTTTCATATAATTGTTTTTTAAAATTAAAGTTGTCTAAAATAAAAACGTAATTATATTTTAATAACAATATAATAATATTATAATGATGTAAAATATCATAACATATTTAAAACAATAATAGATTTCATTCATATTCATATTTATATCATATATTATATATTTTAAAATTATAATCGCCAAATGAATTTAATGAAAAATAAAAATAACAGTAATAACCAGCACTAAGAAATATAAAAAACAGATCGTAAAGATGAAACTAATGTTATGATAATAAGAAATGTTATTATTATAATAATAATAATAATAATAATACAATAGCCTATAATAAATAGTAGAAAACATATAATGAAAAAATAAACACATCACATAAGTATGCACAATAATAAATTACCATTATACTTAATGATATCGTAAATATAAAAAATTAAAAACATTGATGGTAAGATATTGTTGAAGACTAAATCAAATTGCATATAATAAGTTATATATGGAATCTCTCGCCAGGAAAGATTTAAGAGGGTATAGGAGATAATACCATAGACAGTGGTCTGAATTGGTAGGAGGAGAGGAGAATCTAAGTTATTTCAAAGAATAGTGAAGCACGTTTTATTCCATTTTCTATACACTTTTATTAATTTTTTTCTTTATGTTTATTTTCAATCATATACTTTTAATCTTTTATTTATCTTTATCCTACTAATTTAATTTTATAGGAAATGAGGTTTAATAGAGGTGAAATTTTAAACCGATAAAGCATAGAAAGTTTATGAATAAACTATAAATTTTTTTTTTGTTATTTATCTCATTAGATTCTATCTTTATAAAATTTTAGTTATTATTATCTCTATCTAAATTTAGAAAATAATTAAGATTTCGCTATGTTGTGTTGAGTAAAGCTTTGGAGAAGTAACTAGTTGACGATATTATATTATAGATTTGAATAAGTAGTATATTTGCAAGGATTTTATTTTTTTTCTTTGTTTTTTCTTTGAGTGTTTTGTAATGGAAAAGTGTTGGTTAAATAATGTTTAATATTTGAATATTTATTAGTACATAAATACGAATTTTGTAAGTGTTAAATGAATGTTTTACTTCTAGACATTTTCCCTTCAAATAAGGAAAGTTAAATTGATATTTGTATCTAATATACTGAATAATTATTTAGATATATGAAAAATATGATTAATAAAATTATATGCATATGGTAATGAATTGCGTACCCTTCATATATATATATATATAATTTTTGTGAAATAATATAAAGTGATTATGAGATTATTAGTTGAAGTGGAGATTGAGGTTGATATACTTTTTATTTTGAAAACATTAAAGATTTATTTTGAATGTATAAATTATATTTTTGCATAATTACTCTTGAAAACATGTTCTTTAGTATAATATAACTCAATTGATAAAATATCATTCGAGCAATATTCAAATATTGAATTATGATTACATATATTATATAATATTCTTTAAACAAAAATAATAATATGAATGCGCTCAAGTGATATAATGTAAGTCAATAATTTGAAATTTGAGAAAAAGAGAAATTGATATAATTCTCTTTTTAAAGTAAATGACATTTAAACAGTACCATATAGTATTTGGATAAGAGAGAGACAAAGTCAAATTTATTTTCTGAAGTCGTTTTAATTAAGTGGTCTGATATTATATATATAATATAAATATAAATATAGATATAGATAGATAGAGTGATGTGTACATTATGATATGTTTTGTATAAAGTGTTAATCTTATAATTTATATAATTTGTACTATATTCATATAGCCGGCATAAATTTTGTATATATTATTCTATCCTTATCTTAATTAAATGAGACTTACAACTTTTCACATAATTTTTTTTCTTTCCTCGGACCAAACTAACAAATTAGAGGTACACTACGACTTAATAAAAGTTCATAAATAGCACGTGTGCTACCACAACCTAATATTTAAGTTCATAGCATCTCTGTTTGCAAAAAAAGTTCATACACACACTTGAACATTACATACAATTTCGTATATAAAGATATCATTTATTATATTTTTTTACACCCACTCCCTCTCTCTTTATAGATAACTGTAGACTATAATTGGTCTAATTAAGAATAGACCAAATTGGTCCAAATCTTGTTTAAACAAGCTTTTTTTTTAATATTTGAATATAAAACATTTTAAAGAAAAAATAACTTTTTTTAAATGTTAGGCATAGATCGTTTTATCAATAATTGCTATTATTATTATATTCTCATAAAATATACCATTTACTCATTTATATTTTTTGATTTCTTACTATTTGATATTATGTTCTTTTTTATTCTAATATTATTGTTAATGAGATTTTTTTTAGTATACTTTGATTCGGTTATTGAATCTTGAATGATGTCATGACTGAGTGAAAAAACACATAATTTTCATTGTGGATATAGTAAAATTAAATTTTGTCGTCATTATCCATCGTTATATCATATAGAGATTATATGCACATTATAATTCATTAAACAACTTAATGTTTCTACAGGTTACGTGCAGGGATAAAATCATATTTTTGTAACTAATCTAACTTTTCTCTCTCTTTTTATAGCAACCTTGTAATATTATATTGTTTTAAAAAAATTAAATTTTTTTAATCAAATATCCTAAAATTTCACACTATTTATCATCAATATATTTATTATAATTCCATTCACACTATTTTCTTTTTCCTTCCCTACAAAATTTAATATTTTCAATTTGTTACATTTTAAACTGGTGATAAAGCCAATCTTTAATGTCCGTGACTTAAATAATATTTAAAACTCTTCATCCTTTATGGAAGAAGTATATTATTATCTGAAAATCAAACTTAATCTCTCTCCAATAAACCAGATGAGTGTTGCAAACTGAATACCAGTGGAGATTGGGGAACATGATTAATAATGTATATTATTATTTTATTTCATAATTTAATTTATATTTATGATACCAAATTATTATTTTTTAGAAAAAAAAACTTATATATATTTATACTTGGATCTGTTTGTGTTGTTGTATCAAATAGAGTGCTTTGGTTTTGCTCATGCACCCTCAGACTCCCTACCAAATGGCCAACACCTATCATCAACTCACCCTCCACGCTTCTTCCTCATCCACTTTAAGCCCTAACCACACTCCTCACCAATTCCATCATCTTCAACACTGCTACTATCCTCACTTTCTCCACAACCAACATTCTCACCAATTCTTCCAACAACAACCCCAACATCTCGGACTACTCAATTCTCTCCACCCCCAAGAACAATCCACAACCACCGTCTCCTTTTGGTATAATAATTCGCTTTTCTTCTTACACTCATTTTACAATCCTGTTTTCTCCGTTACCACTCTGCGTTCTGTTGGTGTTGCAGGAAAGCATTCAACACAGTGCTCTCCGATGCAAAGGGGAAGCACCAAGAGGTGAATGAGAACATCGCGGAGCTTGAAGATGTGTACAAAACGGGTCGTAACGAAGACGCGCCACGTCCAGTGTGGAACGAGTGGGAAATGTTAGCCACGGAAACTGTTGACATTGAGGGTGGGCGCGCGAGGAGGGCTAGGAAAAGGAGGAGAAAGAAGAGAGAGGAAGAAGAAATGGTGTCGTTTTTTAAGCGGTTGGTGAAGCGTGTGGTTAAGCAGCAGGAGGTTCTGCAGAACAAATTGATGGCGGCGATTGAGCGAATGGAGAAAGAAAGAGTGGAATGGGAAGAGCGTTGGAGGCGGCGAGAAGCGGAAATTCACGACAGAGAAGCGCTTATGAAAGCACGTGAGCGAGATCTGGCTTCTAAGAGAGACTCTTCCATTGTCTCCAGTTTAGAGAAAATAACCGGTCAAAGGTTCGTTCTTGTTTCTGGGAAAGGCCACCACCAATTATCCACAGTACATCAAAATTAACATCTAGCGTGTTTGTTTGGTTTCAATTTTTCGTGTTTTTTTGTGATTTGTGGAATTTATTAGATACAATTTTGACGTCAATATTTTGGAACATGCTAATCAACGATAAAAATGGCGTGAGGGCAAGAAACAGTGTTGAGTGGTGAATCTTGAATTTTGAGGTACAAAAAGGGGATTTGATGAGAGTTGAGAACGAGTGAGGTTGTGTTGTGGATGGAGGGAGAATCCTGGAACAGAGTTGGGTATTGCAGTTTGGATTCTCAAAAACCAGTTCTTATGGTAACAGATCTTTTTAGTCGCACTTTTTCAGCAATCGGCATTATTTTTGTCTCGCTGATGAATTTTTAATTGTGGAATTTCACAATGGGATATTATCTCTCTTCCCTCGTATTTCTATTGTTTTTACTTCTGTTTTTTTTTTCTTATCTTTTTCCCTCAACTAGAATATAGATGGTGACATCTTGTTTTTATCCCTTCACATCTAGAACATCATCATGTAGCAATTTTTATATAGTTTATAATATTGTCACGCTTTTTTCGTACTTAATATCTGAAAAAAAGTCAAAATTATCAAAATAAAACAAAAATATATCTTGTAGTATTATTTATTAAAAACACGATAAATTTCTTTGATATCTGTAGTTTTTTAATATTACATCTGATATCCTTCTTAACGTGTACATCTAACTAAGATGTCGGCATATATTTTAAAGAATTAATAGAGTTACAAGAAAAAAACAAAAATATAATGACAATCTCAAAAAATATATTTGAAATAATCAACAATTCTCGAGTAATATAATTATCAATAAATTAGTAAATATTCATAGCATAAAATACTTAAATGGGAGACAATAAAATTATATATGAAATAATAAACTTATGCATTTAAATATATTAAAAGTATATTATAAAATAATATATTTTAGGTAAAATTTATATAAATTAAAATAATATAAGACGTATAAAATAGAAAATATGAGAATACATATTATACACCGTATTTTTAATAGTTTTAAATATTTATATACATTATGCTAATATATATTTTGATGATTTAAAAATAATTTATACATTTATTACAAAAAGTATAGATCTTAAATTCCTTCGTGCCAGGCATGGGTTACTGCAATTAACATAATTTTGTTTATACGAATAAATCTAAATATTTTCCCCACAAAATTATATACTTAAAGTCATTTTCTTGTGTTTAATAAATATTCACATACAGCAATATCTTAGATGTTTGAAAGTCTAACTTTATTTTATAGAAAAAACATTTTTTGTGAGCAATATTTTAATTATTCATACACATAAAAATAATCAACGAAATTAAAATAATATTTACATTAATTATGAGAAACATTAAAATGATAAAAGTCTCTTTCGTTAATTTTCAGAATAATTTTAAAAAATAAAGTGCTACAAAAGTAAAAACATCTCCCGCCTTTTTAAGTCTAAAAAAAACTCTGATTAATCTCAGGAATAATAAAAAAAATAGTTAATTGCCAATTTAGTTAATTGGTTAGGTGAAAGAGTCGGTTCGCGCCTCCTATAAAATTCACCCTCATTGCCAACTCAGGCAATTAACAGTGTCTTCCGAGACAAATTTGTTCTGTCCCTCAAATTCGTGTTCTTGGCAAATTTTCCGTATCTGATGCTCACCATTGGTTTCCATCGAAAACTTCATGCTTTCTTAATTCATAAGAACACTCCTAAATTAAGTTACGTTGATCGTTGCATTCTTCTGCATATTAGCAAGATTTGAAACTGATCAAGTCCAGTTTTTTTTATTTTGTGGTAAAGATCATAACACGAGATTTTGACAGAACAGACAGCATAGGTGAGGATTGGCATCGTAATTTGGGTAAGATAGTGTTAAAAACTATTTAAACAAATTAAAGAGTTTCAATAGAAATTTTGTTCCACATTTTTTTAACTTGGTTATACTTCTTTTCTTTGATGAATTTTCTATTAGAACAATTTCATAAAACACCATTCAAGACCAGTCAAGCTTGAAGACACTAGGCCAGATCTATTAGAACTTTATATTTCTTATCCAATGCAACAAATATTCTCTGAGGAAGTTTCAATATATCATAAATTTATCTTGTGTAAGGAAAGTGTTTTTAATTATTTATTTTACTAAATAATTTATTAACTACTTGTTACCCTTTTGCCTGAATTGTTCTGCAGTTTGCAGAGGTTTCTGGAGCTAAAGTGTGGTGAGGATTTGGTGAAATGTCTTCTTCACATGTTCAACTACGTCAATGTTATGCAAAAAGGGTAATTAGGTAACAAGCACTAGTAATCATAAAAAGACTGTGATTTGGCTTCAGTAGGATTATATGGTTTACAATTTACTCACATTTAGTGATTTTGCTTCAATTTCACTGCAAAGTATTTCTAAACTGAGAAGTGATAATCGTTTTCTGCAATTTCTTGTTTTTTTCATGTATTTTCTTTTACGAGAAGACACTATTAGTAGGATTTTATCAATGCTGCAATTTATATCTATTCTAGCGCAGTGAAAATTATCAAAGTACAATCATCAGTGAAGTTGGTATGGAAATTTTGACATGTTTAATAAATCTTCAACTAATAATAGAAGTGTGTTAAGCAATGTGTTTCCCAAAAGAAAGTAAATAGTTTTTCTTTAAAAGCACAAAAATACGTTGAAACAAAAGATTAATTACCTTCCATTTCATATTTTATAAGAACAGAGAAAACGTTCCTTCATCAAACTTGCCTTAAAACATTATAAAAATTAGTCTTTCTTCTATAGGTTTAGAGCAATAGATAACACAACTGCTAGCACTATCCATCCCAACGTGAAATACCCAACCAATCTCGTTGGTCCAACATCCTCAGTGTCCTGCCATGAGAGTTATGATGACATTTATAAATAAGCATATTAATCTTTATTTTTATAACTACAAGAAGATAGAGTATGGGAAGCAGAGGTACCAGTTGTGGAGGATCTTCCTCTGGGATTTTTGTCTGTGTTATATCAACCTCGAACGGCCAAATGAATTTGTCTGTATTCTCTGCTCTGGCCAAGCTCCAGTCATAGATTCTTCTTTCTTCTTCTGAGGACAGGATGATGTACGATTCCTGCAAAAGGTAGTTGCTGATCATGAACAAATAGCAGAAAAGTAATTCAAATTTTGAATAGATGTATATTACTGACTTTGAGAAGTTCCAATTTCTTCTCAAGTTCCTCCTCCTCTAAATTCTGACTCTTCAATTCTTGAATCTTATTGCTATAGGCAACCCCCACCTGTTGAAAGTGTAAAACGTAAAATGGATGATAAGTAACTAAGTTGAAACAGAAAACCGAATTAAGGTGGTTACTTCGGACCATGTCAAAGGGACATCCTCGTGGAACTCCTAGCCTACCATAATGATCTGCATCTGTAATTGCTGCATTCTAAACCACGTCTTCATTAATTAAAAGCCCATTTACACGTCTAAATCATAAACAGGGATACTATATTATGTATGAAAAATCTGAAAAAACTTACGTAAGCCTCGGAGAATCCTTTCCACATTAAGAGCTGAAATTAATGATGAGGATTCCTTGGGAATTTCAATGGAACTCTCTGAATCTAGCCCTGTGTCAGAGGCCTCAGCTGAGGAGCTTCTGATGCGTAACAATCTCCGTGGTTTCACAGTAAAAGCAATGGTACTTGAGAAACCAAATTTTGGGACTTGAGGGGTTGGAATGTTCTTAGCAGGAAGACATACTGGGGCAGTGGTAGAGGACACAGCCATTGTTTCACCTTTTCGTGGAACGGACTTGGGCTCTGCTATTATTTTGTTATTAATCAAACATGCATGGATGGATAAGATAACACTTCTTCGCCATTAAAAAGTTATCAATTGTGAACAACTTAATATATTAAGTTAACACAGAATCTTCCGACCAAAGGTTGTCGTTGTAGTATAGTGGTAAGTATTTCCGCCTGTCACGCGGACGAGCCGGGTTCGATCCCCGGCAACGGCGTTTATAAATATTTTTACTATTTAAATCTTGAATATTACTGATAAATTTATTTATGTAGCACATCATAACAAATTCAAGTCGTTGTAGTATAGTGGTAAGTATTCCCGCCTGTCACGCGGGTGACCCGGGTTCGATCCCCGGCAACGGCGTTTTCCTTATTTTTTTTTTTTTTTTTTTTTTTTTTTTTTTTTTTTTTTTTTTTTTTTTTTTTTATGTTTTCGCGTTTTTTCATATAGTTTTTCTTATCTTTGAGTTGGGTGACCACATAGAGTTGGTTCGGAAATGAATTTTTAAGTTTTTCTCGCTTCATATCAAGCATCATGACAATTGTGTTTGTTTCTTCACTACATGTTTTACATTGAAAATATCTGCGGCCTTTAATTTAGCTTATGTAAAGATACCAAATTCTGAGCGTGTTTCTATATTGATTCAATTTTGTATAGTGTTTTTGTTGAAGAATTGCGTTGAAGTAATCTTTTTGTGACACATCCCACATCAGTAGGTTAGAGATTTTTTTCCAGCTAGTTATTTTTCATTGATTATTTATGAAGTTAATTTGCAGTACTTCATTTGTAGCATACTTTTTCTCTGATTTTATTCCATCTGAGATAGAGTAATCGCAGCAATCCATCTGGTTATGCGTTGAGTCTCAGGTACATCTCGGTTTACCTGTGAAATTTAAGATCTGTAGTGGGATAAACACATTCTCTTATCGCAGCGCTAAACTACTTTTGTGAAAGTTTACATGGCCAGATCTGAAGGAAGCTAGTCTTTCAAGAACAGTGAGCTGTTGTTTACAAAATTCCTTTAAGAAAATATCACAAACTTGAGCACGGTAGATGTTGAGCAGAATTAAACAAAAGCGTAGTGGAATAAGGCAGCTCCATCTTTCTTAGTTGTACAAGCAGATAAGTAATTGATTGATATGTATGACAAATAATGTTTACATTAACTCCTTTTTTTATATATACAACAGTTCTTTTTATGATAATATAACAAAAATTTAAATTAGTTAATAATATTTTTAATAAATAATGAATAAAATTATTTTGACACTATTTGAAAATAACATCTATTTCTCATATACTTTTTATAATAAAATAATATATTTTAATAAAATAATATTATTTTCAAGTGTGAAATGTGTATAATTCACTGTTAATGGTGTCAAACTATCACCCCTCATAAATAATATAGTGATTCTTACCTGATTATATAATTAATATTGACTGTCAATATATTAGTATTCAATTTTATGTAAATATTCGTATTTCACACCTTGGTCAGCTAATTAATATAATAAAAACATTCATCAGACTTTGTCATTGATAAAAAGAGAGTTAAACTTCAAATGACTGGAAAATTGTTTTTAGGTTCATAGTCTTAAATTTTGGATAAGTGGATCTCAATCCTAAAATTAAAATTCAAATGAATATTGTTCCTACTGATATTCATTATTTTGATCAAATAGCTAGTGATTGTGTATTTCCAACACACCTCTTATATATTTGTGAATGGGAAAGAAATTGGAGATTTCCAGATTATTTGACCGAACAACATCCACTCCGATAAGTTTGATATTATACTAAAATTTAAGTTTGACAAACTATTTATATATGTCATTTTGATCGTGTTAACACTCGATTTTGTCCGGATAATCTTTTAAATTAAAGTATAATGATAAAAATGAATAAAGAAAAAATAAATAATAATAATATAAAAATATATATTTATTAGTTCAAGTTTTCTTGAAATAATAATAATAAAAATTAAATAAAATTTGAATTTTTTCATTACAAAACAAAAAAAAAGACTAAAAAAGAAAAGGTGGTGATTTTAAAAAATAAAATAAAATAATTAATAATAAAAAAATGAAAATAATAAGAAAATAACAAAAATATCTAAATTAAAACAACAAAATCTGAAAATTTTAAAAAAATAATAAAATAAATAATAATAAAAACAAATATAATAATAAAAATAACAGCTTCCAAACTTGATTTGCAAGTTTAAAAAATAAAAAATAAAAAATAATAATAATAAAATAATAATAAAAAGAATGAGACTCCCATGTTCTCACTCCTTAACTCCACGTATTGTTTTTTAAAAAAATAAATAAATATTCGTAAATAATAATTTTTAAACCACTCAGATAACAACCCATGTTCTCCACTTAATTAAAAATAAAAATAATAATAAATAATAGTTTTTTACCGTTGAAAAGTGGTTTAAGTCTTATTCTTGGGTAGATTCATTTTTAATATTAATTTTAAAAAAATTTAAAAATAATAAATATGAATGAGTCAAACAGTGGTAACCTCTCTGAACTGAACCACTTGGTTTCTAAAAAAAATATATCAATTAAAATAATATAAAAAAAGAAAAAAGAGATATATTAAAAAAAGGAAGAAAAGGAGGAAAAAAGAAGAGAGAGAAAGACATTTTGAGAATAGCAGGAAAGACACGAGAGAATGAAAGAAGAATTACTCCTGACAGAGAGAATGAAAGAAGAATTACTCCTGACAAAGAGAGGAAGAGACTAAGGGAAAACATCATGTATATTTTTCTTTTTACTTGTTTTAAGTTTTACTACATAAAATAAAAAACATCCCCAATTATTCCTATTTGATCAACATACATCTCCATCTCCATGAACGCATGTTCCACTACATTTCTGTGTTTATGTTTCTCCCTTGCACCATCTTTGCATTATGTTTCCTATACAATACATATTATCACAAATTGCACCAAGCAACCAATCCACGCTTTAAAAGCCACCACCAAAGCACCCAAAACCACCATGGACAGCAATGTCGTGAGCCCCACCACAGGCAGCTGCAAAACGCCCATGAAAACGCCACTTATCTACTCCGAACGACGCCGTCGCTGGCCTCCGCCGCCGCCGTCGGTGGCCTCCACCGTCACCGCCGCTCCCGTGGCGGCCACCACCAACGTACCCTCGCCAACCATGGCTGCCGCCGCCTCCATTGTCTCCATAGCATGTGCCTTCCAAACCCTAGATGGGTTTCTAGTTAGTGGGGGTGTTGCACACACCCCATGTGGTTGTGCCTGCACCCTTTATTCCCCCAATTACCAGAATACCCTTGGCTTTAGGCTGAGTTGCAGTTAGTGGAGGTGCTTCCTGCACCCCCGTTTATTAAGTTCTGCACCCATATTTTTTCAATTCCTGAAATGCCCTTAACGTAAGTGGGCTTCTGACTAGTGGAGCTGTTCTTTGCACCCCACTGGTTTGAGCCTGCATCTGCTTCACTATTCAATTACCAAACTGCCCTTAGCCCAGATTGAGTTTCTTATTAGTGGCGTTACTTCCTGCACCCCCATTGATTAAGATTTACACTCCAGCTCTTCACAATTACCAAACTGCCCTTAGCTCG
>Ga0209489_108691_pt1 | contig 13528 bp, 7 predicted proteins | sample SiratrowhiteBW_FD_187527 | JGI IMG/M metagenome (GOLD analysis project Ga0209489, IMG submission 187527) | Root nodule microbial communities of legume samples collected from California, USA - Siratro white BW (SPAdes) (version 2) | ecosystem: Host-associated > Plants > Roots > Nodule | place: USA... | reverse complement strand
AATATTGATATGGAACTTGACTTGATGTGTGTTACCTTTGGCATTAAAATAGTATAAAATTCTCCTTCGAACACATTATTCACATCACAAATCCCAGGAACTGGGCATGTAATGTTGAAGTGGATTCCTGTGTTATCTCCACCTAAAGCTCTAACTGCATCCCATCTTTTAAATCTATACATTTCTATGGGATATAGAGTGTAAGGTTCTGCATTTGAAAATTTAGAATTTAAAATTTAAGATTTAAAATTTAAGATTAAGGGGTTTAAAGTTTAAGATTTAGGTTCTACATGTTCTTGAACTTTTCCCTGTTCTCCAAATTTGCCAAATATCGCTCCTACTTTCGTCGTATATTGTAATAAGGTATTTTAATCCTTGAAAGTATGAAAAAATTGTTCAATAATCGTACCACTTTTGATTTAAAAAAAATTGCTTGAAATTTAAGAATTAAAAGCATACCAAAATAAAGAATTGGTGTGGTATTAGGCAAAAGAATAAATAAAGTTCTACTATGACACTTCCCATTTAAGGACAGATCTTATTAGACAGAAAAGTAATTAAACCTAAATAAATAAAGTAGTATAAATATGTTAAGAAATAAATGAAAAATAGATCTTTTTTTAAATATGAAAATAGGTGACCACTTTTAAATGTTAATTTTGTGCATATTTTTCATTTATTATGAAATGCATTAATGAAATATTTATATTCTTTATGAAAATAAATATATTTTCAACATGATCATTAGTTAAGAAATTATACCAAATCATGAATATTGTTATTAAATATAACTTTTATGTAAAATATTTAATTTATAAATATTTTTGAAATAAAAATTAAATGAATGATATTATTACTAAAATAAATTAATTTAGTTATTTTTCATGTATTAGATATTTACTTTTTACATGTAAGACGGTAATAACTCAAGAAAACTTGAACAACGTTCCTTTGAGATGGTCATAACCCAAGAAGACTTGAACATTCTCGTGGCATAGCAACGTTCTTGTGGAAGTATCCTGTAGCGGTAACTCATTTTCTTTCTTTCATTTGTATTCACTGGCATAGTGATGATGGGGTTTTGCTTTGTGTATCTAATTTAACCATTTGAAAGATACTGTGACATTAAGCGTTGTCATGATTATCTAGTGCGCTTTCTCACGCTTGCACGCCATTCGTTTGATAAAAATTGTTGTGAGTTTCATAGTGTTGCTTTGTTGTTATGCATGGAAGCCGCGATTTTTTATCACAGATTTTGCCTCATGTAAGTCAGTAAGAGAATGATGATGTGATCTTTTTCTCTTGTGTGTATAATGAATGGGCAATGTTAACTGCTTGGTTCAATTTTCTAGAGTGTTGTTCGGAAGAAAAGAGTCTCCTTTAAGCTGAGATTTGTTGACCCTTTGCATGCAATTCAAATTGTTTGAGTAGATTGTGTGCGAAATTGTGAATGGTGTAAGATGTCCAACATTCTAAATCAAGACTGATTTGGGTGCTAGTTCAATTAAATGCACTCAATATATTTGAGAAAATGCAAACTGCAACTCTTTATATCTGATGATTAGTTTTCAAGTCTTGTAGCTTAAAGGTGTATGCACTGCTCTTAGTTCTATATGAGGTTTTCAAGTCTTTGCCATCCCGAATGAATGTATATACATGTGGTTTAGTTTTATTTTGATGTTGGGCTTTGCTGAGTGTGATTGTTGTCTTTTTCTCTCTTATACTGTCTCCTACTCTTATTTCAGGTAACATGCCAGTGAATCCACTGCTGGCCCTGTTTGAAAACTTTGAGCAAGTGTCAAATTTTGTTCAACGTCATCTCTCTAATTTCATAGGTCCTCTCATCTTCAGTCATCAGGGCTCCCTGGTAGTGGCTCTGTCTTGTCTATCTCTTCCTCCAGCAAAGCTCCACTTGCAAAAACTACCTCTTCTGTACAACTTGGTGATACTGCTCTCAAGGTATCCATATCATATATGTTAATCTTTATTGTGACTCTTTTATGGGTGTGTGTGGTTTTGTAATTGGCTCTTTGTGCTTTCTGAATTGGATCTACTGTTGTCTCTATGTTCTGGTTGAATTTGAATATTTTTTACTTTCTTTTTTTAAAATGTTTTCTTTAGTTCATGCTTTGATTTATTGTCATAAAGTTTATAATTTGTTTTTTTTGTTATTATCATGATATGATTATTGTACAATATGCAATAGATATGGTCTTCTCCTTTCCCATAACTGGGAAGGACTAATTCTAATAGCAGTGTGAATGGCAAAATCGTCATCTTGGAAAGTCTTTGGTGAGACATGCATATTATGAGATGTTTAGGGTTTTCTTTTCTTAATAAACATTATTTTGCTACTTTGCAAACCTTATTTATCTAAGGTACACTAACAATGCCTGCTTGATTAGTATACATAGAGTTCTAGATTGAGGCTTTTGACAAACACCCCTTTTTTCCCTAAAAATATGTTCTTTGTGGTGGTGGTGGTGGGGGAGGGGGTTACTATATTGTTGGTATATATGTAAACATGGTGATTCTTTGTAGCCTTGTTAGATCGTTGATTGAATTGAATACTATATTCATCAAGGATTCATATGTTCAGGGGTATCTTTATGCATATGAAATTTTGTGAATTGCTTTACTTTTATCATTATTTTGTTTCTATAGGGAAAGTCTACAACCCCAGTGCCTAAAAAAGAGCTTGGAAGGGCTACTTGGACTTTACTTCACACTCTAGCAGCTCAGGTTTTATCACTACAATTTGTACCTCCATTTCTTGTAATTATATAGTTATGTCATGTATTATGCACCGAATTGTTGTTCCCTGTTGCATAAGTATTGAATTATTTTATGTGAGGAGACAATTGTACAGGTGAGTGCTGACCACTTTCTCCTATTTTTTATTGCTTTACATATGGGATGCTATTTTAGCAGAGTTTCACAAGGTTAATAGCTAGACATAGGTTTGGTGCATCCCTTTATAAATGGTATTCTCCATTTAAAAGTTGTACTAGGTTCCATTTCTCTCATTATCATGTTGTTCTGCCTGTCATACTAAAATTTCTACTTGGTATCTTCAACCTTTTGTTTCTATGCATTCTAAAAGTCTGTATCATCTGTGTTGCTACTTTTGAAACTCTCAACTCAACACTTCTTCAAATGTTGTTACTTTCATCTACAAACAAATTTGTTGTTTTCCGTTTATGATTTCATAACCAAGTTGAACCACAGAGCACGCCGTTAGTTTTCATTTTTTCACATTTTTTTTTTGTATCTGAGGATGTTAAAAAAGAAAAGGATAATCAATATTTTCTTACTCATGTGGTAAACAGGTTTAGTTTTGTTGTCTTATCAACCAAACTGAAACAACAAAATGAAAAACTTTGATGTTTTCCAATGAATGACCTTGTTCTCTTTTCAGTATCCAGATAACCCTACAAGACAACAGAAGAATGATGTAAAAGAACTGGTATTTTCCGTGCTTCGTTTTCTGTAGATATAAATGTTAGAATCTTATCCAGAAGATAGTAGTTAGAACGTGATGTGGTCCTATTTGAGCCTTTGTTGCCGTTGTAGAAGAAATCCTTGCTGTCAAATTTATATTGTGGTATTGTGTTACAAAAACTCTAGTGTATGATTTATCATGTCAATATGACAATATATTATCTTGACAATAAATGTGCGAGGAATGTTTTTGTTTTTTATCTCCGTACTTAAAGTAAAGTGGAGTCTTGTTCTAAACTTATGATCTAACACAAATTCTAACCAGGGATTGACCTTAAGGCAAACAATGAACTTTGTTGTATGGTAGTAGGGACATTTAGTTATGTTATTAGACAATAAAATTTTATTGTAACAAGATGTAATTATTACACAGGTACAGATCTTATCTCGAATGTATCCATGTAGGGAATGTGCAGATCATTTTAAAGAAATTCTTAGATATGTCAATGCTCACTTTATCCTACAATTGAATTAAGTAATGGATTTGGTTAAAATTGTAAATTGTAAAAGAACAACCAAAACAACAGGGTCAACAAAAGATCATATAAATTAGACAAATCAACTTCAAACTCCTATTGTCATACTATGCCATTATAACTAAAATGATTCACATTTTGATATTCTTCCTGGCAAGCCATGCTATAATGATAACAAAAAACAGAAAAAATACCCAATTCTCCATTGGTTGTCTAAACCAAGAGGGTTCTATCAATCATTATAATTTTTTCACACAGACATCGTTAGATATTGTCAACACGTAAACTCGTCTACGTTCTTCCACCCTCTAACCTAGTTAACTAGCTCATGGAATTTTTTTCAGTAGGCTTTATCTTCCATTTTTTGATATTTCAACACTACACGTCCCTGGAAAATGTTATCTGATAAATTCTTCTAGGGTTATACAATTACGAATCCCACTCACTCAATCATTCACATCTTTCGAAACCCAAAGAAATTGAAAAGTGAGACAGAAAGACAGATAAAAACCTGGCTTCAATTGAAACGCCGAAGGAGCTTGCTGTGTGTGGCTTTGGCTGCAGCTGCTGAGAGATGCTCTGCAAAGTGGAGAAGGAGTAGTGTTAAGTTTTAGAAGGGTTTTTCAGATGGGCCAGGCCAGGAGAGCACAGCCCAATCCGTTTAGACGGCTTCTCCCTCTACCTCCATGGTTTCTCGCGTCACCTCCGTACATTTAAAATTTTCTCAAACTGCCCCACCCTCGTGATTCTGTGCAATTTCACAACCAATTCCGAATTAGAAAATATATTTTGGAATTACTTTTTTTTACACCTTCACATAGGATGGGTAATTTAGAAAGTTATTTCCGGATTCATAATTGTATACCTTTGAATATTTGTTTATTGAGAAGTATTGAACTGATACTATTGTGTACACGTAATGTGATAATTTTATTCCATATTATTAAATTAATATAAAAGTATTATGTTAAAAAATAATAAACTATAATAAATTATATTTTATTACATCTTATTTAAACAATTTAAGCAATAAGGAGTTTAAAATAATATAGTTGAATGACAAAAAAATGATAAGTAATGACTAGATTATTACTTTGAATCTAGATATGTGAATTTATACTTTAAAATATATTATTTAATAATGATACTTGATACTAATAAGAGATATTAAATATTCATAGTCTAACATATTTTGTGGAAGTGAATACTTTTTTATAATATTTTATTAAACGTCGAACAACTCAAAGTTATAATAACTACTTTGCATATGAGAGTGAAATTTCCTAAAGATAATAGAACCTTCACAATGGTAAAGTTAATCCCAAAATAGTACTAAAATGTTATTTTCAAAGTCTAAAAGTTACTCTCTAGTTTTAGCAAATCAATAAATTGAAGTTAAACTTAGGAAATAATGTCATCATTTCAATCTTGAATAGACTCATTTAGACCTGTATGAAAAAGAGATTGACCTCGATTCTAAAATAATGTCATCGTTACTAACACTATTATCGATTTTCAATCAATAAGAAGATTGACTTCCTATTTATTTCTACATCTAGTTGCTCCTCGGCTGTGAGCAAACACTCAACTACCGACTTGAATTTTATTGGAATATGTCATTACAGGAGAAACCTAGGACGAAAATCCTTGTAAAAGAAAATAACGCTTCTTCTCATCCCCAGATACACATTTTAGTTTGAAATATTTCTAGGATGACTAGTATAGGATAAAAAGAGGTCTATACTAAGCTCCGTTAAGGGACACCCAACCAATTAGTCTATCATATTTCAATTGATACAAATAGGCAAACTTATTAACACTGGGCTCCATGTATAGTTGATGGCAGAGAATTTGAAAGGATTTCAAAAAAGCCCAATTGTTCGAATGTGTAATAGGTATCTACAAACTCTCTGACTCTCCGTTTTATGGTGTATTCGGGTTCCTTCAAAGCCAACTCGCCATCAACCCACGAGTGCTCAGGGTCAGTTATAGCTAGGTATTTCTCCTTTCTGAATATTTTAGGATTTTGGGACAATTCTTCTCGAGAAGCCTTTCACTTCCTAGAAGGAGTAGGTTTGACAGGCTCCGATGCAAGAGTCACCACGGGAACAGTTGTGGCGGTGTCGGGGATGGAGGAAAAGAGTTTTGAGACTTTGTTCAACTAGAGGATACATCCTCACCTATGAGGGTCAAGTTTAGAATTGGAAAAAGAAGAGAAGAAGCCATGCGTACTGAGGAAGAGTTTGAAGATGAAAATAGAGGAAAACAAGTTGCTGGAATGTTAATGCTTCTTGATTTAATAACCCAAGGCAATGACTGATGAGAGAGGTTGAAGCAACGTTTAAAATGCCTCACCGCACCAAGGGTTAAGAAGCTGAAAAGATAGGGCCATGTGGCATTTGGTGATAACGCCTTAATAGTTGACTTACTAGTTAAATCGAAAAAACCCCTCATTAATATTGGGGACACTTGACACAAAAAAAAAAAGGTTGGCACAAGGGAGAATATTATTTCCTAATTCATAGATTGGAACAACCGCTATCGTATGTGTTGGGCGACAGCACCTCTGATCGGCAAAAGATTAAATTTTTCAACCATGGTTCACTTGCAGTCTATATATGGATATCGAGTTTGGGAGTTAAGTACCTATGTCACCTTATCGAGTTTGGGGGTTAAGTACTTATGTCACCTGTCACGCTAGGTTTATGTGTAACTTATATTACCCAACTCACAAATCCTTAAAAGCTTGGATATCGTACATTCGAAACTGTCATTTAATATTCATAATTGACACTTTAATACGGTTACATTGTCTAGCTAATCTTGCACTATAAATACAGGTAGGTTATCATACAAGAAGCACACACATAAACTCATTATGTTACTTCACCATTAAACAAACAAATTTTTTCTCTTAATGTACTCTTAACTTGAGTCGGAAGAGAATCTTTACTATTAGAAAAACGGTCTTCAAAGTCAGTTTTGTGAGCTTCTTAATGTCGGTTCCAGAACTGACATCGACCAAGGCGGTGTTGAATGTTTTCAAACACTACGTCAGTTACCAAACCGATGTCATATTGTCAGCCTCCACGTTGGTTTAAACCAGGCATCGACGTCATGAACTAGTTCTAAAATGGTGCTCCAGAGACCACCACGTCGGTTGTTTGGCTAAAACCGACGTGGTGTTTGTTATAAATAATTTTTCACGTCGGTTTTGAGCTTACAATCGACGTGAAAAGTCATTTTTTTTAAAAAATTAGGTTGATAAATCTCTAATCGATACAAGAAAACACCACAAAAAAATTTAGAATTTTCTAGCAAGTATAGATATGTGAAAACAAATACTACAATCTAAAAAAATGAATGAAAAATAAGAAAAGAATAAAAATGAAATCCTAAACAATGAAATTTTCGGAGGCCCAACTGCCCTCGGCGGTTGGCCAACGACTTCGTTACCCCATTTTGAGCAACTTTCATTTTTTGAGCGTCTTAATCCGAGCTCTCTATCAAAAGTGATGGTCGTTGAAGTTTTTTCGCCCTAAATTTTTGAAACCCTAAATCTATGATAAACCTATACAATGTAAGAACTCTCCCATCAAATATATACAAAATCAAGATGTTGATAAAAAATTTGGGTCAAAAATAAATTTCTAACTACTTTTAATAAATTTTACAAAATTGCTAACCTCTTGTAAAGAGAAGAGGCAAGGGGTGTCAAACCAAGCATTCAACCGAGACCACTAAGAAGCTTGCGCACACCAAATGAACGTGGGAGAAGCCCAAAATGGAGCAACTTGAACCCTAGCGCAACTAATGAACAACAACGATGCAAATGAAAACCAGTGAGAATAAAAGTGGCACCACATGAAAGTTGAGAGGAGAGGGCAACGAGGCTGAGGAGGAGGCAACGAGGTTGAGGAGAAGGTGAAGGAGAATGTGAAGGAGGAGAAAGTGAAGGAGGAGAAGGTGAAGGACAAGAAAGCGTAAGAGAAAAATATAAGCGTAAGAGTTAATATCTCTCTTGAAATCCCTAATTTTAACTCGAGGGGACATACTACGTTGATTCTAGGATAAATAACTAGTGTGATATTGAACCCTATTTTTATGAAAAGTTTCACTTAACTTTGAAGACCATACATAATGTCGGTTTATACCAAAAACCGATGTGGTGTGTAGCATATATCACGTCGATTGGAGCCCCATAACCGACGTGATATATGCAGCGCTGAATTTGAATTTTTATTTTTACTGTATTTTTTATGACAGTTTTTAGGTGTAACCGATGTTGGATACATAACTCTATGTCGGTTTGTGTGGAATTGATGTGAAGTATATTTATTTATTTACAAAAATATCACTTATAGACAGACGTAGATATTCTTCTACTAGTGCTTCTAGTGTAAATGAACCTTCCCTCGTTCATCTAGCTCGGATAAAAACACAACTTAATTTTTAATACACAAAATTTAAAACAAATTTCATTAGAAAATTAAGATAAATTTTTTGAATGAGCTTCAAAAGAAAATAAGATAAAAATAATATTTTTCTATTAAATTAAGGAAGATGAAGTAGCAAACAGAATTAAAAAAAAATTACGAACCTGAGGCTATGATACAGTACAAAGAATGAAAGTGGTAGAACTTTCATTTGTCCGTTTCCTCATGCATTATCCTAAACACAACCTTTAAATTCTACGTTGTTTGCTTACTACGTTTATTTGGCTTCATAGTTGGATTCCAAATTCCCCTACAACAACTACTTCATCATTACAGTTTGCACCGTCTAAGGATTTAGATTCTTTCGTCTTTTCTTCTTTCATTCTCATCTTCTGCTTGTCATTTCTTGCTTGGTACCATCTCTTTTGCTCTCTCTTTCTCTATCTGTTAATTCTATTTAAAAAATTCACACCTTATCTCTACTATGCTTAGAAATATAAAATGACTAATTGATTCAAGTTTTCCCTTCACTTTCCCATTTTGTGAATGAAAAATTTGCTGGTAAATTTATCAAAGCTAGTGTCTTATCTGGTTTGTTATTTGATTGCCTTTAAAGTTTATGACACTTTCGAGTTTACGTTTCTTAATGGGGTGGTTCAATGGTGGTGAGTGTGCGCGTACTGAGGAGTTATCTTCCCCAAGGGAAAATCACACGAGGAGAGTCTCTGCTCTTCCTCTAGTATTTCTCATCTTCTATGAGGTTTCTAGGGGACCCTTTGGTGTTGAGGACACTGTGCATGCAGTGGGTCCTCTATTAGCCCTTTTGGGGTTCTTGGTTTTTGTAGTCATATGGAGTGTTCCTGAGGCTCTTATTACTGCAGAGATGGGCACAATGTTCCCAGAGAACAGTGGCTATGTGGTTTGGGTCTCTTCTGCACAGGGTCCCTTTTGGGGGTTTCAGCAAGGTTGGATGAAATGGCTAAGTGGGGTGATTGATAATGCTCTGTACCCAGTTCTGTTTCTCGACTATTTGAAATCTGGAATCCCTGCACTGGGTGGTGGGGTTCCTATAACTATTTCAACTTGGGCCTTAACTGTAGTTCTCACTTGCTTGAACTATAGGGGTTTAACCATTGTGGGAACGGTTGCTTTTTTTTTAGGAATTTTCTCACTCCTTCCTTTTGTGGTCATGGGATTCTTGTCAATTCCAGACTTGAAACCTTCAAGATGGTGTGTGACAGATCTTGAAAATGTTGATTGGAATCTGTATTTGAATACTTTGTTTTGGAATTTCAATTATTGGGACTCTATTAGTACTCTTGCTGGAGAAGTGGAAAATCCAAGGAGAATTCTTCCCAAGGCTCTATTTTATGCCTTGATCCTTGTAGTCTTGGGCTATTTCTTCCCTCTTTTGATTGGCACTGGTGTTGTTCCCCTCAATAGGGAGTTGTGGATCGATGGATACTTCTCAGATATTGTTGAGATTGTTGGAGGAGTGTGGTTGAGGTGGTGGCTTCAGGCTGCTGCTGCAATGTCAAACATGAGAATGTTTGTTGCTGAAATGAGTAATGACTCTTTCCAGCTTCTAGGAATGGCTGAGAGGGGAATGCTACCTGAGTTCTTTGGCAAGAGGACTCGTTATGGAACTCCTCTCATAGGAATACTCTTTTCTGCCTCCGGTGTGATTTTACTCTCATGGCTAAGTTTTCAAGAGATTGTGGCTGCTGAAAATTTCTTGTACTGTTTTGGGATGATTTTGGAGTTTGTGGCATTCATATTGTTGAGGATCAAGCACCCGAACGCATCTCGACCTTACAAGATTCCAGGGGGAACAGTTGGAGCAGTTGCTATGTTCATTCCTCCCATAATTTTGATTTGTGTTGTGCTGGCTTTCTCCACCAACAAAGTACTGGTTATAAGCCTCATTGCCGTACTGATTGGCCTTGTAATGCAACCTTGTCTCAAGATTCTAGAGGAAAAGAGATGGTTTAAATTCTCAGTTAGGTCTGAGCTCCAGGATCTTCACAATCAGCTGATTGGCCTTGTAATGCAACCTTGTCTCAAGATTCTGGAGGAAAAGAGATGGCTTAAATTCTCAGTTAGGTTTGAGCTCCAGGATCTTCACAATCAAGAGAGCATTCACCCCTTATTGGGTTAGAGTTGTCCTGTTTAAAGAGAGTTATGAAAAGAAAATTACACTTAATGAACACAATCTGAAATTGAAATGCATTTTGGCTACATCCTAAGCTGCTTACCAATTCTGTGAGTCTGTTGATAAATAGGATAGAATTAGAATGTTCTAAGAAGTATATGTATTTGCACTTCTATGTATCTATTTTTGTTTTAAATTATAAAATTTGGAAATTCTCAATCTAATGATATTGCTGCCTCATTTGTTTTGTATCATCAATAGAACTTTTATAGAAAAAGGATAGAGGATTAAAGGAGTACTCAACCCTTACTAGTGTATACAGTAACTTACTCTATATCATGCACAATCTTTTGAATAGGAGCTGATCTGTTCCCGTGTCTCACGTTCTTCCAACTTCACCCCGTCATTTTTAACCGGCACCATATCAATTTAATAAAATATTAAAAATATTCTTATTGTTTATTTTAATGTTTTTCGGAAATATTCCAACAAAAAGAACACATTTTTCATAACGTAATTTATGTGTTGGTTTTGGAGAATACATAACGTAAAATTTATTTTTTAACAAATATTTTCTGAAAAATTAATTCTGAAACATTTTATGTAAAATTTATATTCTGAAAAATATTTTTCAAAATCTATTTCTAGAAGGTTTTGAAAAATATTTTCTCGAACATAAATTAGTTTTGGAAAATATTTCTACAAGTCATTGAATTATGAACATTAAGGGTAGTTTAATAATTTCATATAAGTGGTGGGATACAGGCAAAAAATACGGCGTGCACCGAGTTTTTGCCCATGGAAAAATTATTTAGTTGCTAATAAAGTTATTTTCACACCACTGTTATAAAATTACATTCATTTGACCTCTGTTTTTTATAATAAAATATTATATTTTAATAAAATAAAATATATGTATTTTTTTGTTAAATGACCGTAGAACACTGTTATCAGTGTTAATGTATCATTTGTTCTTTAGTTTCCCTCATGGTATAAGACTTTTATGTTCTCTTCTTGCTTACCTAAATATAAGACTTTGCATTGGAGCTTATGTTTAAGTGCACCTTCGGTACTTTTGTCCACTTAAAAGTTAAATTAAGGTTAAAGTTTAAAATAAGAATTTTTGTTGTTTGATGATTTTATTTTAATTTTTTAGCTTTTAAGTTGTTTTAAATTAAAAACGGTTTGGTAAAAAATTAATATTTATTTAAGGCTAATTGCTTCACTCAAGGCAAAAATATATTGATATAATTAAACATGTTATTCAAAAATAATTTACTTAAAATACTTTAATGATAATAAAAGTGTATAAAAATATGAAAATAGACACATAAAATTTTTATTTTGAAAATGTCAAATTTAATCAAATATTTTTATCAAAATAAAACGTATTTCATAAATATTTTACTATAATAAATAATTACAACAAAAGTAAAATATTTAAAATTTTCTATATTGTCTTTCAATAATTTTTTAGATGATAAAAAAATTTATTGAAGTTCAATAATGAAAAAATATATAAATTACTTTAATGAGTATCTGAAAATATTTAATAAATATATTGTGTAATTGCAATTTAAAAACTTAGCAAAAAAGTTCAAGATTAAAAAAAAAATCTTGAATATATATTAAATTTGAAGAACAAAAAATATAAATATTTTTAAATGTAAAATTATTATTTACTTGTTTAAATAACATTTTTTTTATTTCGGTAGTGGAAATTGAAAACTATTTCTTAAAAAGTATATTGAGACTTCACAAGAAATAAACATATTATAAAATAAAATAAAGCATGTATGGTGGAAAATTTTACTTGATTAATGTTTATAAAATGCTGTTATTTTATAATGTAAGTTAAAAAAAATGTCACTTAATATTAATCGATTATTTATCTATATGTGTATATATGTGGTTGACGCCAAAAATTAAAGTCAATCGCCATCAAAACCTACTGAAAAAAAAAAAGTTGCAGAACAGTATAAAAGAAAGAAAAAAAAAATAGAGGATAGTCAAGAAACAAAATTTATGATTTGCTTATGCCTTTATTTCACATTAAAATGATCCGTGAATAATATTGCATGGCTATTACGTTGCATGGTAAAGTAAAGTGTGAGGGCAAAACAAAGAACAATTACTTAAAGAAGTTATACCTTTTATATAATTCAAGTTCAGCAAAGGCAGAGGAAATACCCAACCCATTTACGTCAACAAACCAAACACATGCATATATACAAACAAGGAATTGTTTCTTTCACAAGAAAACACTATCCACACACCTTATATATAAACATATGCAACCAAAATTTAAACAAAACAAATCCAATTCAAAGCATTGTGACAGAATTTAAGTGAGTAAAAAAACTATTTAGCCTATAACATATTGTGGAGCTATGGCTTTCAGACAGAGAACATCATCTTTTCGTCCACAACTTTCTGTTCGTCGCGTGTACGAGACTTTGCAGCCTCAGTCAGAGACTAAAGAACTCCCAGAAGCTTATCTTCTACTTGTTTATCTTCCTGGTTTGCAAATTTTACTTTTCTCTTAATCCATGCCTAACACATAATACGTGTATTATCTTTTTTTTTTAACTTATATATATATATATATTCAAAATTAATTGAATTGATGCCATGCTATCTGCAGCACGGTACTTTTATGATATAGACTGAGTTTACTCTTTTGCATGTAGGTTTACTTAATAATGAGGAATGTGTTAAAGTGATATATCGTAATTGATAACATATATAATTGCCTAGTTTATATTTCTCTGAGAGTAACTACGTTGTAATTATTGTTTAATCACTTCTGAATTTTCAAATAATTTCCAGGAATTCAACTTAGCCAAACACTTATGCACATCTCTATTTTAAACGTACAACATTAACACTCACAGTATTTTCAACCACAAAAAATAGTTTCAATTAATATGAATATAGTTCACATTTAATGGTTCAAAATCTTC
>Ga0209489_108689_pt1 | contig 13530 bp, 8 predicted proteins | sample SiratrowhiteBW_FD_187527 | JGI IMG/M metagenome (GOLD analysis project Ga0209489, IMG submission 187527) | Root nodule microbial communities of legume samples collected from California, USA - Siratro white BW (SPAdes) (version 2) | ecosystem: Host-associated > Plants > Roots > Nodule | place: USA... | reverse complement strand
TTACATTTGTTTTATTTTATTTCATACCTTCAAATATTTGTCCATAGAAATATCTATATAATTAATATGCACAAAGATCAGCTTGATCTTCATCTAAAAAAGATATTTTACATATGATAAAAGAGATAGTTGTAACAAGAATCTTTCTCTAATCACTCTAAATTGGTCTATCTTGTGTGGTGTAGTTCGAAGACGTGTCTTACACTATAACCTTCGAAAGCCAGAAGAAGAAGGGTTGCGTTCTACGAAATGAGTCCAAGCTAAGAAGAAAGGTGCTGAGCGGCGTGACCGGAGTAGCGAATCCCGGCGAGTTAACGGCAATGCTGGGTCCCTCCGGGAGCGGCAAGACGACCCTCTTAACCGCCCTGGCGGGGAGGCTGGCCGGAAAAGTTTCCGGCACCATAACGTACAACGGCCACAGCGACAGCTCCTTCGTGAAACGAAAGGTGGGGTTCGTACCCCAAGACGACGTTCTCTACCCTCACCTCACAGTGTTGGAGACCCTCACTTACGCGGCTCTGTTGAGGCTGCCCAAGAGTTTGAGCAGAGAAGAGAAGAAGGAGCACGCCGAGATGGTGATCGCGGAGCTCGGCCTCACACGGTGTCGTAATAGCCCTGTCGGAGGATGCATGGCTCTGTTCCGGGGCATTTCGGGTGGAGAACGGAAACGGGTCAGTATCGGGCAGGAGATGTTGGTCAACCCGAGTTTGTTGTTCGTCGACGAGCCAACTTCGGGTTTGGACTCCACCACGGCACAACTTATTGTGTCGGTGCTCCGCGGGCTCGCCCGGGCGGGTCGGACCGTCGTCACCACCATCCACCAGCCTTCCAGCCGGTTGTATAGGATGTTTGATAAGGTGGTGGTTTTGTCTGACGGGTACCCGATTTATAGCGGGCATGCGGGTCGGGTCATGGACTATCTCGGATCCATTGGGTATGTGCCAGCTTTCAATTTCATGAACCCGGCAGATTTCCTCCTTGACCTTGCTAATGGTAAGTACTAAGTAGTGTGACCAAATTAAGGGTTCATTTATTTTACTTTATTGGGTGAAAAATGTTCATGGTTGAACATGATTTTAAAATATATGATGTTATACATGTTTAAATTTTCACTGGTGCAGTGAGGTGAGGTAGGGTTAAGCTAAACATGATGATTGATGATTAGATTAGATTTAATATAAAGTATAGTGAGAAAAGTGTGTGGTTAAATTCATGGTGGCCACAAATTTTTTAATATGTGGTACGGTGAGGGGAATTTGTTTCGAAAGTTGGTCAATGGGGCACTGAACATGTCTTTATGACTTTTGAAAACTGAAACGTTGCTGTTTTTTATTTTTGTGATGCGAAAGGAAATTTTGGGAGTTTGTGGATGTCAACCTCACCAAACTACAGTGACTCTTGAGATTTTACACTTGTAGTTAACTGGGTAGGTGAGGGTTCATTTTCAGATTTTAAATAATGGAGGTGTGTTAAGATTGAGGATTTTATCTCAACTCATGAACCTTGTTGTCAAGTGGCAACACCTGGTAATAATGGGTTAGAAGCAGTAAATTGATAAGTCATTCACCCCTTTTGTGTTGCCATAGATCAATACCAGACAAACTTTATCTAATAGATGTTAAAGTTGATTGGAATGGTCCGATTCTCATGGTGGCCATATAAAGTTTTGTGAAAGATGTTCTTTTTGCATATATTTCCACGATTTCTTATAAAAGAATTCTTTTTTCTCCTATGATTAGTGCTTGTAATTCTTTTTCTTTTTCTTTTTTGAATATGGAGTCGTTACTTTTACTCTCACCCTTGTTGCTGTGTTATTTTTTTTCTTCAAGGTAAAAGATTTTTCTGCCAGCCCAATTTTAGCCACAATTTAATCAACTGCAACAATGGAGTCTTAAGCCAGTGTTATTGATCATGTTATGATGATTAGAAGCCATTCTATTTTAATTTAAAGTTAGATGACAAATTAAACTGAATTCCCTATAATTGCACAAGATTTGAATCCATTTTGTTGAAAGGCATAAGCTCTAATACTTTAGATTCTGTGGTTTGGCAGGCATAGTTGCTGATGTGAAACATGATGATCAGATAGACCACAATGAGGATCAAGCTTCAGTCAAACAGTCCCTAATTTCATCCTTTAAGAAAAACTTATATCCTGCTCTTAAAGAAGACATTCAACAAAATAACAGTGACCCTCTGGCTTTTACATCAGGAACACCTAGACGTAAGTGAAATTTTCTTGCTCTCTTTGAGAAAAGTTAGTTATAAATAACACCATTGCTTAAAATGGTCATTGTTTATGCCCCGTAGGCTCTGATAACCAATGGACTACCAGCTGGTGGGGGCAATTCAGGGTGCTTCTTAAGAGGGGTTTACAAGAGAGGAGGCATGAATCTTTTTCTGGTTTAAGGATTTTCCAAGTCCTGTCTGTATCCGTTCTCTCAGGACTTCTGTGGTGGCACTCTGATCCTGCACATGTACAAGATCAGGTATTTATGAACCTATATTCTGTTTCTTTTTCGGATGAAAATTCAAAGATACTGATATTTTTCTCGTGTTAGTTAATATGCACTAAACACTCAATAGAAAGTGGTAACTTAATTTAGTGGTACTTATAACAATATAACCCTTGTAACAGGTGGGACTCCTTTTCTTCTTCTCCATCTTCTGGGGATTCTTCCCTCTCTTCAATGCCATCTTTGCATTTCCTCTGGAGAGGCCAATGCTAAGAAAGGAAAGATCTTCAGGGATGTACCAACTCTCCTCGTACTATGTTGCCAGGATGGTGGGGGACTTGCCCATGGAGCTAGTGCTTCCTACCATATTTGTAACTATTTCCTACTGGATGGGGGGTCTCAAGCCTTCATTGGTCACATTTGTGTTAACCCTCTTGATCATGCTTTTCAATGTGCTAGTGTCTCAAGGCATAGGCCTAGCACTTGGTGCCATCCTCATGGATGTGAAGCAGGCCACAACTCTAGCTTCAGTGACCATGCTGGTGTTTCTCTTGGCTGGTGGTTACTATATTCAGCAAATGCCTGCTTTTATAGCTTGGTTGAAGTACTTTTCTTTCAGTCACTACTGCTATAAGCTTCTGGTAGCAGTCCAGTATCCAATAAATGAGGTATATGAGTGTGGACCAGGGTTACATTGTAGAGTGAGAGATTTCCCTGCCATAAAGTGTCTGGAGCTTGGTGATAACATGTGGGGTGAAGTGGCTGCATTGACTGTAATGTTAATTGGATACAGAATTGTGGCATATCTAGCCTTGAGGATGGGGCAACCTCACTGACTAAAGACTTAACAAATTAGTGACCATGTTATTTATTTCAAGTTTGGTTGTTCGAATCTCCACCTCAGTTAGTGTGGTAATTCGATTCAAGTTGTAAGGTGATTAATTAACATAAATGAAGCGATCAAAATTTGTTGAATATAGTCCAGTTTTTTCATGGAGAACAAGCAGCTGTACTACTAGACTCCATCTAGTGTATTAGTTATCAAGAGGGCAATGGTTTGTTGCTGGCATCAAAAGGTGATTTTAGATCTTCATTAACACAGTTGTTGTGGCTACTTGTAACGTATTATTAAGAAATATGTATTTGGCCTTGTTTATCTATCGGAGTAACACACTGTTGTTCATTCTTATATATAATTTTCTTACTTTACTTCTTCACTTGCATGGATTCATCCAATGATTGTCTTTTTGAGGTGAAGTTGCAAAACCAGTCTAATTAATCGAAAATTTCCCGTTGAGGTGAAGCAGATTCCTTACTTATATCACGATTCAGTGGGACTGTTTGATGAAACAAAATTGTAATACACGTTGAACTAAACGCTGGGATATTAATTTTGTATACATATTGAAAATAAAACGTTAATCATATAGATAATAATATTTCCAGATTTTGTACTGTAAAAATCCAGTTTTGATACAGTTCAGTTGCTCCATTGATGATTTAAAAAACACTTAGTTTAATGAACTGTTTTAGGGTTAATTGTTCTTAAACTCGGAATATTTTCGTCAAGAATTTATTATGTGCTGTTATTTTCTCACACTTCTCAACCATCACAAATTATACACTAATCTCAGCTCCCGAAATTGATGCAGACATAACTTAGAAGAAAAAGTTTTCTCACTAACAAATTCGTGCATAAATGTAGAACATAAACACAAAACAAGTATATTTGTTACGTCCGGTCTTCTTTATATTTTATAGCAAATCAATCTCATTCGTTAACAGAAAAAAGAAGTCACAAACAATTAATTTATCTCTTGTTAATTCTTAGAATATGTCAGGCACTTATTTTGCTGTTGCCTTTAACATATAAGGATAAGAACCCATTATCTACATGGGATAAATTGAAAAGGTATATAGCTGTTATCAAACGAAGAAATACCAGTCTTCTAGAAGGCTTCTGATAAAAACAGCATATGAATCATGCAGGCCTCAACAAGTGAAACCAAATTGTAGAATATGAATCCAATAATATCTGCTGCCTAACTAAGGTAGAGCATAAGATGCTGCAGCATTATCCCTCCATTAGCTCATATACTTGAGTTTATTCCATTCCCTCAAGATAATGGTTTCTGGCAATTTGGTGTAATTGGCGTATTATGCTTAAACTCAGCTATAAATTGACGTATGCTGTAGTGTTAAAACCTGAGGCTAGGATAAGTGTTTGCTTAGAAGTGTAGTGTAAAATGGCATCACTCAAAGCTCAGAAACCTGTTGAGAAATCTCCTTCCTCTGCAGGGCAGGTGAAGAAAGAGACTGCTGCCAAACCTAGTTCAGGCACTCCTAAAGCCCCAGCCTCCAAACCAGCTCCAAAGAAGACTCCAAGCCAGACTAGGAAGAAGGTATACATGGATACATATACATACATATGTATATATATATCATATGTGTGAGAATATAAACAAACTCTTTTTAAGTTCACTTCATGTAATCATGTATCTGAGTTTGGAAAGTGATGATTGTACTGATGTCACACACACCATAGCCTACAAGAATGAATGCATGCATGCATGCATGATTTTCCTTAATTGACTTCTCTGTGGCATTGATCAAATGTCTTTTGAATGCTTTTTCAGGGAAGCAGCAATAAATAAGCTGAAGATGTATGAATGACTAAAATGGGTTGTCTGGGAATTATGGAAGAGTTCATAAGGATACTGTTATTATGTGTTTATAAGTAGCGCTACTGTTTATAGACTCTATGTTACTTGCTTATGTTATTTTCCTGTCATGTTACTACAAGCTGTCATGGCCTGATAAATAAAAGATACTTACTGAGAAATTTTCTTTAATTTTGATACAATCTTTTTTCTCCCATACCAGTGTATCAGAACTAGATAAAAAGACCTGTCATACGTCATTTTTTTTTTCGTTGGGCTCCCTTTTTTATTAAGTATTAAATTACAAAACCTTTTTTGTGGGAAAAAAATATTATATAACTATTAAATTGTTGAAATGAATGAAAAATGAGTGTTTTTTTGTAGGTTAAAGACAAGCATGAAAAATAATTGTAAAAAATAAATAAGACCCGCAACCGGCCAAAGAAGACAAAAACAAAAGTGAGTAGAAACTAATGTGAAAACAAAAATCCCGTCATGATTTGCTTATGTGTTTATCTGTAATGTATTTTTAAGATGTAATTAAGTGATGAAATTGAATGCGTAATTAAAAAATATTTCTCTTGAACTTTAGAAATAAACACTTTAAATTTTAGTTTCGTTCTAATTGATTTTTAAACTTTATTTCTACGAATAAATATATTAAAATCTTATTTTATTTAATTAATCCTTGATTTTTTTATCCATTTTACGGATAAACACCTCAATTCCAATTTTACCTCAATTAATCCGTAGATTTTACGCATTTTGTAAATAGTATCTTCTTTTAAATTGAAAGTAAACAGCTAATAAAGAATACATCTCAATAATTTTTTTATGTTAACTCACAATCATTTATTAGTGTTTTTTAATAATAAATCGCTTTTGAAACATTAAGAATATAAATAAAAATTTAAGTATACACTTTTTTATTTTCTTTTGTATTTCAAAAATCATTGTTTATTAAAAAGAATCACAACAAAAGAAAAAAAATATTAATACATGATTGACGTTTAAGATACACAATTTAACTTTTAACTAAATGAAACAAACCAATTATAAAGAATGATGTTTTATGGATAAATTAGAAGGAAAATGATATTAAGATGTTTATTTATAAAAATGATCAAGTTTAAGGATCAATTCGAATGAAATTAAAATTTATAATGTCTATTTACAAATAGAAATAAGGTTTAAAGATTAACTAGAATAATTTTAAAGTTTAAGGTGTATTTATAAAAAGAGTATTTTTTTAATCAGCATTTATAAAAAGAGTATAGTTTAATATTGATCTTCTTCCTACAAATAATTACATTTAGAATAGTGAGTGATATGTGATTGATAAATAAAACTATTTTAGTTTTTATGTAACAGTATTTTTAATTTTAATATATAATATATTATTAAAAGTAAAATAAATAAGTTAATAAGTTCTTTTAAAAAACTGTAGGATTATTTAAGATTTCAATATTGTTAATGTATCATATATATAAATGACAACGGCTTAGAACCGGTGTAGTTAGTACATACCTACTATTTGCTCTCTGTCGAAAAAGGTTATGTCTTGTTATCTGTCAGCTTGAAAAAAAGAACATATATAGATATCTTTTACTTTTATTCTTTTCATTTTAAATAAAATTATTTTAAAATGATTGTTTAAAATAAAACTTTAATAAAATATTGATTTTAAAAGGTAATTCAAATAAGATTTTAAAATAAAATATCGGTGCAAATATATTTAGTCTCTCCAAAAAATTAAATAAATATATAAAGAATTAACTTTTCAAAAGTCAACTTTAATTTTATAAGTCTAAATAAAAAGTATAAATATATAAAATTAATTTTAAAAAAATTCCTTAACTATTAATATTTCTAATAATTTTAATTTGATTATTTAATTTTTTTAAATATTCAAATAAAATTGATTATTAATAAGTAATAAATATTCGCAAGTTAGATACTATATTCACCTCATTAACTGAAAAGATAATTAAAAGTATTTATTTAACATTCGTTACAGATTAATATATTTATCATCTATAATGTAGGTCAATACTATAAGAGTTGTTTTAGTTTAATTGATGTCTTAAATTAATATATATATATATATATATATATATATATATATATATATATATATATATATATATATAGGTGACATTAAAAAAAATTAAATAAGTGTTTATAGTTATTGAGGAAATAAATATATAGAAATAATTACAAATTACATAACAGAGACTCATTAATTTATGTAATCTAATGATTATTAACATATATACCCCTTCCATTTCTTATACTAAAAAACAGAGTTTTGATTTGGAAACAGATTAAATTAAATTAAATTTTTGTTTTTACACATGGTATTCTTAATATACTTTTCCTTCATGGGTAAGAAGGCTCTTCATCATCTGTGTTCACCTTCAAGATAAAACATTTTCTTTCGTCCAAGTATTAGTTGAATTTCACAACAAAGATCTTTGATGACATTAACCCGCTCACTTATAGCATGTGTTCGTTATGCAGTGACAACTTCTATATCGTATAACAATTGAAATTGTGAAAAACTATGATTAGGATTTTTTATTTTTTTTTTCACTTTCAACATGAAAAGTTAATCAATATTAGTCACTTGTTGTTAAGTCTTAGTCCATACCTATGACTAAAGATACAAAGTTTCTTTCTATCACATAATCGAGTTCTATGATATTCATTCTATAGGCTCATTAGTATATTTATTTTGTTGTTAAACATTAGAGTTAGTTGATGCAAATTTTATTTATTTTTCATGATTAAGGTTGTTATTACCTGCTCTGATTTATTAAGTTTACACCATCTTAAAGATTCTTAAATTCTTTTTGAATTTTGTTGTATAGTTGAAGGCCTTGTGTTTCTAATTTAACTTCTTATCCATATATTAGTGACTATTAGTGACTTAGTTATTTGATGTTGTTTCTTTTCTAGGTTTTTATTTAATCTCTTGGTCTTTTGAAGAAGATGTACTTTGGCTTCGACCATTTTTAAGCTTTAATGTTTAGTTTATATGCTTGATGATTTGTGCATATTGTGAATCAATTTGACATATCACCTTTTCTATATATTTTTTACAAAATAACAAAATATATAGATATTGATTATTTTCAAATAATTTAAGAAAAAATCCAAACTCATTTCCAATTCTTTTCTTTCGGTCATACCAAATTGTTGATACTTTTAATAAATCTTACTCTATTTGTTGCTAGTTTTCAAGATGGGAGTGCCCACTTCAGGGGATCACTAGTAGAAAAAACACATTTTAAGGTGGGGATATCATTGCGGTTAAGAAGGAACCACAATTAAAAACAACGCGGTGACATTTTTGAAATTAAGTATAATTATACCAGCGTGGTTAACGTGAGAACCGCGATGGTAAGCCACAAATAATTTAAAATTAAAAATTGTAGAGAGATACCAACGCGGTTCTGGAAACAACCGCGTTGGTATCTGTAAAATAATTTTTAAATTATTTTGCAGGAGGATACAAACGCAGTTTCCACTAACAACTGCGGTTTCCACTAATAACCGCCTTCGTATCTTCCTGTAAAATAATTTAAAAATTAATTTGCAGGAGGATACAAACGCGATTGTTAGAGGGAACCGCGTTTGTATCCCACTTTTTTAGAGTTCCCTCTCTTCCACCCTCACGCGTTTGCCATTCTCTTTTCTTCTTCTTCTTCCTCCTTGGCAAACCGATATGTGGGGATTCCAAAATTGCGAAGAGAATCAAGTATGTGTGTTAAGTGGTTGTCAACGGAGGGGATTCCAAAATTGTGGAGAGAATCAAGTATGTGTGTTAAGTGGTTGTCAATGGATAAGTGAAGGAGACGAGGGAAGGATTGGATTAAGGAAGAGAAAGCAGCATCTCGGGAAGCCAAGATGTTTAGGCCACCAGGCTTTGCTGGAAGCTTTTCGAAAAATAAGAAAGTGCGTTGCAGGTCTTTGTCAATTGAAATGGACAAGTGGCGCATCGTGAGGCGAATGTTTCTCATGAGCAAGAAGAGGTGGAGATCGTAATCGTTATCGTTATCAGCGGGAGAAAAGAAGAGTTGCTTGATGCACGTAACCTTGTGTATGAGAGAGGAGAGGGTATGAGCGGAGAGATATCCGGCAACGTTGATAGACCAAGAGAGAGAGACCCAGAGTCTCTAAGTAGGCAATTTTCTCCTTATCTCCCTTTTGAGCGGCAACACGAAGAATCTCGTCCTTGAAGCTCAAATCCGCAATTTCTTTATCTTCCTCCCACCCCCACTCATCCAAATCCCTCACATCATCCACCAACATCTTCACATACCCCGGGAAATTCCATGCCATGGACAACGACAACAACACCTGTCCCGCCACCATGCAGGTTTTCCAAACCAAGGAAGCCATGGGAGGGGGAGTGGGTACTGCGAGGGAGGAAGAAGAAGAAAAAGGAACGACAAATGAGGGTGACAGAATAAAGGGCACACGAGGGAGGAAGAGAGGGAACTCTAAAAAAAGAATACAAACGTGGTTGATAGTAGGAACCGCGTTTGTATGTGTTATATTTTTCATCGCGATTATACAACCGCATTTATATCTTCATTACTTTTTATCGCGGTTGCATTCATTGTGGTTGCATAAAAAAACTTTTAAATCTTATACAACCGCGATTAAATATCTTTTTTCTACTAGTGGATATTAGGAAAATAACATTACTTTTGTTAGAAATTAATTATTCAATTACAATTTTATTTGGTTTTTCTTTTTATCTTTTCCATTATTCTTTTTAACTTGTATCTTAGATTATATGTTTATTTTGTATTTTGTAACAGTGATAATGATATCAATAATTTTGTTCAATATCGTTCTTGCAAATGGTAATACCCCAAATAGGGATCGAAAAATCAACATCTGGCCCAGTCCCAGGCCGAATCAATTAGAATGGATATCGTGGGAAAGATTCAATTTAAAATTTTAATATCATGGATAATCGAACATAATGATTAATTATCTTTTACTTTAAAAAATTAGCATAAAAAGAAAACTAACGTTACTGGTCTACAATTACTATAAAATATATATTTTATTAACTAATATTGGGTTCTAGTATTATATTTTAAATGGCCCTCTCAAAAAAACAGTTCCAACTTTGTGTTTTCAAATGAAAATATATATATTTTTTTAAAAAAGGTTGATCAGTTCAAAGTCCAAATCCCAATAGTATCCACTATTTAATCCGAACTCAGTTTTATCTAAATCTGGTTCAACCTAAACTTAAATGGTTGATTTGCGAGTTTAAATTTTAAATATTCGATTTTCAACAGATTGAATTTTTGTGAACTAAACATTAGCCTGAAATATTTAACACATTAATAATATTTCAAGAAGAATTATATTCGACGGAGAACACTTTTTATATAGAAGTACGTTTGGTAAAATAATAAAAAATAAGAAACAAAAATTATCATAAGCAGGGTGTACGACATATAATTACAAGTAAATAACCTTTTGTGTTCTAAGTTCTTCAATAATACGCAATCAACTATTACAATAAAAAACCTCATATTCCTTTCAATAATTTTACTAACAAAACATTTTCTTATATAAATCAAACAAAATAACCTTGGAGTACATGAATTTTTATAATAATGCATGAATGAAGTGAACTAAACAAAATAACCTTGGAGTAATCTCTTGTCGGATGATAGGAGAGAAGATAGGCTGGTGTGGATGGGTTAGGATACTCAGGAAATATTGTCAGATCTGGTTATAGCATCTTGAACGGTGAGTACTTTATACAGTCTTCAGAGTCGTTTAAGTTGTTGTGAAGCTTAAGTGCTGCCCCTTCAGCGATAGTGGATGCGTGGAGGATACGTTTGGATAAATTGCCAACTAAACTTAGCTTGAAGGGGAGTTCAGTTGACAAATCCGCTTTGTCCTCTGTACCATTGAATCCAACAATCACTTGTTTAATACTTGTATTGTGGTACAACAAGTGTGGGATCGATGTAACATATGGATTGGGAAGGTGAGTGTTAGACATCATGTCACTCTTGTCAATTTTCAGAGTTTCTGTTTATTGGGCCAAAAGCAGAGCACTAATAGAGCCTGGAAAGGGTTGTAGGTAGCCATTGTTTTGGAAGTATGGAGTCACAGAAATAAGGTGGTTTTCAAGAGTGGGGTTGTGGATGCTGATGAAATCTTTAGTCTAGTTCAACTTAAGGGTTGGTTATGGGTTAAGTACAAGATGAAGAGAACCACATTTTCTTATTCGGACTGGATTCTCTCTCTGGTGCAGTGCCTCCAATCATTGGCTTAGCAACTCTTGAGGTATGGTTGGATGACTCCTTCCCTGTTTGTTCGTGGTTCTGTATGTGTTTGTATTTTGTGTGTAGTCTCCTTCCTGGTTATTGGTTATGCTTTGTTTTAGGTGTTCTAATTCATGGTTTTTTATCTGTTTAGTATAAGGTCCTTCTGTATGAATTTATGTTTTGGTAGGTGTGACACTTAGTCTTGATTAGAGTGTGTTGTAGAACGGTTGAAACACCCCTTAAATGTTCCTTTTATTTTATTTATTCTTTGCTGTTCAAAAAAGAATGGAGTCAAAAAAGAATGGAGTCCGATTTAGTAATTATTAATGAAAATAATTTTATATCATATGAAAAAATCAAGAACATTATGTATTATATTTGAATTGGAATAATAATTAAAGTAATAAATAATAAAACTATATTATCTTATTGATTCGCTTTCCAAAGGTTCAAATTTTATTGTGAATACAACTTCTATCCTTGGGTAGAGATTTCCTATCTTTGGTGACTATTGGAGTTAAAGAAAAGGTTGAATACAAAATCAGTGCATCATTTTGGCATTGAATGAAATAAAGAAACTACTTTGAAGAACACATGATAATGTGCACCATGCAGAAAAGATCAGGGTTTGAGAGTGTGGAAAATAATATTGGGTTTGAGAGAGTGGAAAGTAGTGTAGGATTTGAAAGAGAGAAAAACACTTTACAATGACAAACCTTGAAATGGAAGATGGTCTGGGGGTTGGGAGTGAGAGAGGCACATTGGGTAGGGAATGAAAGAGGACGCGAGTGGTTGGGAAATGGGAGAGCACACGAGTGGGTGGCGAGTGAAAGAGACTAAGTGGGTAGAGAGTGAGATGTAAAGTTTTTAGTTTAAGCGAGACACGAGTCAATGTTTGGTTTGCCACGTGTTGTGTACTAGGAGAGCCACAGTTGTGCACTGGGTTTGCCATGTATGCATTTTTTTTCTTTATTTGATAAATATTTTCTTATATTTTGTTTTGATTTTTTTTGTGAGTGTGACACATGAAAAAAGTTGTCATTTGTGCTATATTCATCAATAGTTTCATATTTGAGCATAAGTATTCCCATATATCTTCAATATAACCTATCACATAATAGGTTAACCAATCTTAAATTTATGCAAAATTTTAGCTAAATCATTTTTACATATTGGTGAGATAAGATACAATCAAACAATCCAATTTCTCACATGTACTACAAATACTGTAATTGTCCTTATTAAGAAAGCACACATAAGTTTAAGTTTTAAGTGTGAGAGTTAAAGAACATAAAAAAAATTCACAAATTTATTATTTTAAAATTTTGAATTAAAAAATATGTTAAAACTCCTATATATATAGATTGACTTATAAATAAGAGTGGTTAAGATCTAGATCTACTATTTTTCACAAAAACTCTTTTTTTTATATGTTTACTCGAAAAAAACTTCAATAATTAACGTGTCTATACGTAGTTAAAAATGTTGAAAGATAGTCAATATTTCTCATATAATAATAAAATGTAGTGATGTTTTTTTTTTTTTTTTGAAAGTTTTTATAAAATTTACTTAAAAAGATAGAAATATATATACGTTTAAATACATATAAAAAACGATATATATTTGATTCTTACTATATATGAAAATTTATCAGTAATAATCACGTACAAATTAGTATTTCATCCAATTAAAGTATTTTAATAACTTTTCAATTAACAATATATATTTCCAATAAAAGTTCTCTTGTAATTATAATTGTATATCCTATAATGAAAAAAAAATTACACGGTTTATCAAAGACTATCAGAAAATTTTACTGAGTTGATGCTAAAAGGCTGCATTGCATGGATGATCTATCATATCTCCCAGTATTTATTGTCATTTCGAAACTACTCTCCACCATTAATTGTTCACTATCAACATAAGCTGGGATTTCACTTCCACTATTCAAATGCTATTTCTAGTAAGCTTAGAATCCTATAAAAGTCATTGCATATGTTTCAAGGTTAACCAAAACAAAACAACACAACACAATTATTATTTATTGATATATATATATATATATATATATATATATATATATATATATATATATATAATATATAT
>Ga0209489_108687_pt1 | contig 13534 bp, 13 predicted proteins | sample SiratrowhiteBW_FD_187527 | JGI IMG/M metagenome (GOLD analysis project Ga0209489, IMG submission 187527) | Root nodule microbial communities of legume samples collected from California, USA - Siratro white BW (SPAdes) (version 2) | ecosystem: Host-associated > Plants > Roots > Nodule | place... | reverse complement strand
TATATATATTACATCCGATTTTAATCATTTATATATATTATCAGTATAATTTTTTTACATTGACATTTAAATCAGAAATCATGCAAATATGATTTTTAAAGTAATCACAGTATTATTATATATGACAATCTATAATTAAATAATAGAGTAGAAAAGGTGTATTCTAATTATAGGTTGATTATATTAATATTACCCGAGTACTGTTTGTTTACTACAGATTTTTTTATTTGATATAATTAAAAATCATGAAAAAAGGCAAAATTAATTTGAATGGAACCTAAAATTCATATTAAAATAAAATTATACAGAGGATAAGTATTGTTATAATATACAAAAAGGAAAAGTATGAAAGTTGCAAATGCCATGTCTGTTATTCTTAAGAAAAAATGCATACACATTAAAAGATGAAATGAGTAGGATTGTGCATGTTAGAAAATTGTAGGGTTTTGAGGATGCTTTTTTATAGCAGCATGGCATGAACATAATAACAGTCTATTATTGTTCGGAGTGGTTAAGCAATAGAGAGGTATAAAATTCAAAACGATTGGTAGAACAGTCCTTTTTAATTCCAGGGTTGGGTGGTAGTTGTTGAGCTTCTTAATCATTTTCTATGCAATGCAAAGCTCTTAACTTTTGTATGTTGAATTGGAGAAACAATAACAATGTTCATATTATTGTAAAAACTAAGAAATGGAATCATAAGCACAGGAGTTTGGCGACAGAACATTAAACAAACAAAGCAATAAAAGCATGTACTAACAATCAGTGTATACATCACACGCTCACAACTTGTCACAGGACGTAGGGATGAAGGAAATGGTTTCTTTTTGGAGATCATGGTTCACCAGAATGTTCTGCTGTTGAACATTTCCAAATATAGACATTCCACTGGCAGCACCCATGGCCAAGCAAGCCACTCCCAAGCTGGAGTCACCGATCATGTAGTTCTCAGCAGGCAGCTCCAAATCCCCACCAGTGAAGTGGAAAACCAGCTTGGGAATTTCCACTTCTGTTGAATCTGATGGCAGAGAGAAACAAAGATCCAACCCAGTTGAGCTATCTTTGTCCACAGAAAGCTTGGTTTGAGCAATGAACTCTTTCTTCAGTTCATCAAAGGCCTTTTGTTCAATGTAGGAAATTGTGGTGCCAGAGTCTATGATCACACCTCCACTCCCATCATTCCCCACATCGAAAGTGGACTTCTCAATGGCCAATCTAGTGTCCCCCACAGAGATACCTTCAAGAGAAAGGTAGTAAAAAGAAGGTTGCAAAGGGTTTTTCAGAAGAGGAGTAGTCACACCATCTTTTGCATCTTTCACCGTTTCATAAGACCCCAGCAACAAAACACTCTTTTTTGTGTCATCTATTGGGGTCAAACAATAAGAAAATCTTGGTTCATTGAGCTGAGAAACCAAAGACAAAGGACCACGTCCAAGCCCTACCAACCCCGAGGCTTGTTCAAATCCATCACCTTCATTATCCTCCCCACAACCAAAACCAATGTTGTGAACCGAAACTTTCTCCTTAGACTTTCCAAAAGTGAAGGTCTCGGTGCCCAACACCCCTTGTGTAACTGAATAATCACCGTATGAGTACACATACTCACACCCATCACTGCATGTAGACGAAGGCAAAGCACTGCACAAGCTGCTACCACATGAGACCTTGGAAAACGAAGAGGACTTGGTGGGGTCAAAGATGGGTGTTGGTTGCTTGTAACATCGTGTGCAAGGCCTGCACTGTGTCCATATGAGGTCACTGCCAGTGTCCAAAACCGCAGGGTAAGACATTGGTGGAGTTCCTATGGCTAACTCCATCAAGTACTCTCCATTCCCTGCATGGATAGGGGCTTCCAACTGATCAGAATTTGGTGCTGTTGAAGCTGCCAACACCATTGCATTCAGCCTCTGAAGCCTGCTCTTTCCACGCTTCATCCCGTGTTGCACACGCTCTAGTTTGGTTAGGTTTTTCCCCGAGTCAACGTGGCGAAGCATGACTCGGAAGCCATTTGTTGGAGAAGGGTGGTGCTTGAGGGTTTTTCTGGATGTGGAGGATGTTGGAGCCACGAAAAGAGCCACCACTAGAAGTGCCACCAATGTGAGAAACAGTGAAGGGTGTTTCGATGTAGCCATGATCATGAGGGTGCACAATGTGGAGGAATTATATAAAGTGAATGAGTGTAACACAAGAGTGATGGGAACTGTGGTAATGTATATATACAAAAGATCTTTTATCTTAGCTTAGTTTGGCTTGCTCCACACATGAGAAAATTTAGTGATTTTTGTAACGTTCCCTTCGAATGCGTTGGAGAGGATTAAGGGAAGAAGGCCAAGGGGAGTTTTAGCTTGTAAGTATTTTGCTTTTGTTTTAGGAAAAAACAAGAGAGTTGAAAGAGTGAGAGTGAGAGAGAGAGAAGTTTGTTTTGGTGTAAAGAGAGAGAGGTCGTGCGTTTGATGATGAATGGAGGTTGAGATATCAGCGTTGTGTCGCAACAATTAAGTACCGAGTCTTGCGTTGAGGTTGGTAAACGTTTTACTTCCAAAACGCATCTAATAAGGCAACATTGTTGTGACACAGGACAAGCCAAAAGGAAACACGTACGCTTCAGAGTTCTTGGATTTTATCACCAAAATCACATATAGAGTTCTTGGATTAGATGAGCACCAAGTTTTGGATTGTCTTCAAGAGGGTGGCTTAGCTTTGAAATTATCTATTTGTACTTTGGACTACACTTTCTAGGAACAGTAACCGATGTTGGTCAATGATCACCAATTAGAACCACACAATTTATATAAATCATTAAACTCATTATAAAATATGGTTTGGAAAATTAGCCAGTAATAAGAATATTATATTTTATACATGCATCTTTTTCTTTGTTCACCCCCATTATTATTCCTCATTCATATTTTTTTTTCTTGTGTTTCGTCATTTGAGTTTTTATATGTGAGTTGTGGAGTGATTGGATTGGATGGATGGGTTGGGTGGACAAACTGGTTTACTAATTGCTCCAAAGAGTGGAAACTGAACTTTGTTTCAATTCCACGCATCCAACGGGAAGTAAAGTTTGGTTGATGATCCTTTTTTGGTTAGGTAGAAGGCCTTAGAGACAAAGATATTATGCCAATTAATTTTATTTATCACTCTCTTGTAACTTGCCATAACATTGGTCAAAACGTTTGATATTTTCTTCATAGCATATTTTGGTGCATTCTTCACAGCATATTCTCATTCACGTAGAGCATTTCAAACGGAATATTGTAGTCGAAATTGGAAACCAAATGATCATAATAATTGGTATGAAGGCGTGGCTTGTATTGTATTATAACCATTGTTAACGATAATATAATGGTTAAAGTCCCCAGACAGCTCAAAATGTGTAATTGATGAGATTATGCTTGAAATGTACTTGATTATAATACAAGAAAGAAAAAGCCTATGAAAAAAAAAGTCTATTTTCTTTTTTTTTTCTCAAATATAACTTGTTGTTACATATGTTTTTGGTTAACAGGTGTACATTTTTTATTTGAAAAATGACAAAATGGAAAGCAGTGATAGGTTTTGGAAGATGACCTACATTAACCCAAACACAAATAAATGAATAAATAAGGGTAAAAAAAAGGAGGGTGGTCCAGGGTGATATTTGACCTGTTCCCTTTGAGTAAAGCTACGTATTACTCAATTCTAGCATGATTATTGGTGCTGCCTACCATCTCTCACTTCTCCCTTAGTCTGTTGAAGCAGATCCTTCCCTTTTATGAGTGAGATGCTGCAACTCTCTCATTCACTTCTCACTGCCTTCCAGCTGCAGGGTGGGGGCCAATTATTTGGCTTCTGTTATACTCACTTAATTTCATACTTTTAGCTATCACTATGTAAATTACACTTTCATTATGTATGAATCACTATGTTAGACTCTATCACTATTTACTGCTTCTATTTTTTTCTCCATTAACCCGGAATATGTCTCCACTCAAAAAGCAAAAGGTAATTTATCAAATATGAAATTCATTTAACAAATTAACTTTTATTATTTCTGTACATATAAAATGTGAACATCAAATATTAAAGGTGTTTCCTTGTCTTGTGTAAATTGATCAACATGACTGTAACACATAATTTTTTGACTAAATTATATAGTCTATCTTGTGCTTTTATAGATTTAACTCCATATCCCCTTCCTTTTTACTATTTAGAAAAAATTCCTTAATCCCTATCAGAATGATTGTCATAAATGGAAATTGCAAATGGACATGTTCCACGGTTATTATTCCAAGGTATGGGAATGCATCTCCGCCCCCATTTTCGTTCTAATATTAGTTTTTCTTTTAAATATTAAAATACTTTTAGTTTAGTAGGTGATTTAAAAAAAAATATTTTAATTTTTCTTTTGCTCTGAATATCGTAACTTATTTTTCAAGCACACATTTAATCATTTTTATTATTTTCTATTATTTTGATTTTAGATTACAATCATAATTTTTTTAATATCATATTTTTTTATTATAATTTTGATTTCTTTTGTAAAATATTATTTAATTGATATTTAAAACAATAAGGAGCTGGATACGAATATAACGCTTAGTCAATTAAGAAAGAGACAAAAATTCTATACTCTCTTGAATATTGCACTCGTCCTGCTTCATTGCTATCCTTAGTCCTAAACCTAAAAATTAAGTATTATGTGCTAAATCCAAAAGACTATCATGGAGTTCCAGATTAATTTACTTTATTGTCTTTACTCAATAAATAAATAAATTTAATAAAAGGGAAAATTTAATTGCTTTTCGGCTCCAATAATAAATGAGTTCTAAGAATAAATTCCCAGGAGAGAAGAATGCAGACAATTGCAAGGATGGGATGGTTAATGGGGAACAAATAAAGTAAATATGACAATGTATATTCTTTCGAACAGGGATGGCAATGGTGCTTCCCCCCTCTCCTCTACGTAAAGTACCCATGCAAAAGGTATATTTATTTATTAAACATCATCTCAAAATGATATAAATAAATTTAATACGTATAACGAGTTTAATAGTCATATTATACTGAGAATGTAAAATAGTTTGTCTGATTCCATAATTATTATAAAAGTGAAAAGTTGATCACATATTATGATCGGTGATTGCATTTGCAAAACTGTGCTCAGTCTTTTTTTGTCATAATATATTAGAAAATAAATTCACACATATATTAGTCATTCCCACCTAATAAATTCAAAAAGAGCCAGAAGGCTTTTCTAGAAAACCACTAAGTTTTCTATTAATTGAGACAGGTTTCCTCTGTTTTTCCTACTTTTGGTCGATATAGTGGTTATATCATAACAGTGACAGCCAAACTGTGACAGTGGCAACAAATACTGTGAGTTGTGTTCTTGACAGATTCAAATTTTCTACCAATCATCCTTGCTAAGCATCGAAAACTAACATATAAGACATCATCTTTTGTTAAGACCAAAACAACTAGTTATCACATGCACAAGAATTATGGTCAGAACCACAATCAAATTAGCTTTAAATCTGATGCTCTTAGAAGCGTTTTTAACGTATTGTCATCCAATAATATTTATAACTAGCTAAAAAGTACTGGAAAAAAGGGTTGAGATCAAACATTTTATAATGAATTGGTAATGCATGATAGGATTATAACATATCCATAAAGAAATTTTACTCAAATCGAATTTTTTTTAAATTACTGAAAAACTGTCTTTCGTCAGTATTTCTCCAGAGAGAGAAGTATATGCCTCCATAGGACGAACCCCTTACAGGCGAAAGATAGATCATCTCTATACCAGTCCTTTACAACTTACACAAGCTCATGTACTACAAGAAGACCTATAAGTATTTTATTGATCATGGACTACTGTATTCTGACTGAGAAGTTCTAAACCCAGTGCACCAGTAGCCGTTTCGCCATATAAAGCAAATAAACCTCAACATAATAGTAACTTCAAGAGAAAATTACATTTTTAATTTTTCTTAAATCTTTTAATAAAATAGGTTGCATTTATAGGAGCATCAAATCTTTCATTCAAGATCATGGTTTCACATAAGGGTACAGATGAGTAGGGGTACAAATTGATATGATATATTAATTAGAAACCATAAGACTTAGGCCTAGATTTGTTCTTACCCAAAGAATTAATTCGATTAGCATGTTCTTCCTCCTCCTCCAGCTTCTTTCTCCGAGCAGCCTCTTCTTTCTGTCTCTGAATCATTTCTAATTCCCTTTGTCGTTCCTCCTCCTTTCTTTGCAGTTCAAGTGCTTCTCTTCTCTGAGCTTCTTCCACTCTCCTTCTATTCTCTTCAAGCATCTTATCCAGCTCTTCTCTTTCTTTACGAGCTTGTTCCTGTAGGATGACAACACCGCATCACAATTTCCAAAAGACATTAGACGAGACCAAGAAAAGAAAAACAAACCCAATTAAGATTTTACCATATTCTCCTAGAGGTTACAAACATAGTAGTTGAATCAGAATACAAAAATGGCAAATCGGAATGAGCATTTTCCTAATCGCAAATGGAATCATGAGACTTATTATGATCAATAATAAAAAAAAAAAAACATGTATATTAGAATTACGAAGTCAAATATAAAGTGACGACATGTAAGCCTGCTAGGCAACAGGGGCAGCATGGTCAGCAGGTTAAGGAAAAGATGTGGATGGTGTATTGTAGAATGAAATTAAATAAATGGAGTGGTGACAGTTAAGTTGTTAAGCCGGGGTTGTTTGTTAGTGTTGGAGGTTGGTCTAATATATTAAGACCAACCTTGGGGTTTGGGGATTATGTGATGTTTTTGTTGTAGTTTGACCGGCATTATTATACCTGTGTGAAAGGAAGAATTTTCCTTTGGGAGTGTTGTGTTTTCTTGTTTCACAGGCTCTAATAAAAATACATTTCAGTAAAGTTGTGCTCTGTTTTCCTTCGTGTGTTTTTGTGGTGTTCTCTGATCTGGTGACGTAACAAATTGGTCTGACCTGCCAGATCCCCTTTGGACGGAGGAGAAACTGAGAGGAGGCACGATGGAGGGAAGAATGAGTGCTTTAGAGAGATGGGCCAGCGAACAAAGTAAAATGGTGGCTGACTTGCAAGGAAGGCTTTCTGGAGCTGAAAGAGATCATAGAAATGTTGAAAGATGTCAAGAAAAGTGACAAGAAGGTTGAAAGAGGGAAAGATTTTGTTGTTAATACAAAGGTTGAAGCAACTGATATGAAAGAAAGTTTATCGATCATCAAAGAAATCAAAGAAATGTTGTGGGACAGCAAAAAAAGTAACAAGAAGTTTGTAGGTGGGAAAAATTCAATGAAAGAAGGAGAAAAGAAAGAAGCGTGATCAATGAATGATAACAAATTTGTTGGGGAGGAAGACCAGGAGCCCCGAACATGGACAAAAAGAATGGAACTTCCTATTTTGGAGGACGTGGACCTGCAAGGAGGGATAACAAGAGCTGAAATACTTTTTGAAGTCCAGAATATGTCTACTAAAGATAGACTTAAGGTTAACTTTCATAAACATGGAGGACAACCTAAGTAAATGTTTCCAATTTTTGAGGCGGAAATCGAAAAATCCATCTTGGGAAGAATTTTCGGAGACGCTGATTCGAAGATGTGGAGGAAGAGAAAGAAGCTCTAATTTTTGAGCCACTGGCCAAGGTAAAACAACAAGGGAATAGGGAGGACTACATACAAAAATTTGTTTTCCAGTCACTGTCACAGCTGTCATGTTATGTCATCACTGTTGCAGTCGCAGCCATCGTTGTCGTGGTCGTCACCGCTCGACACCGTCACCACCGCCAAGGATTGGACCGACGGTATCGCCGATCGACGCACTCTGGCCTCGTGACCACCGTGCCACAGAGGGTGTGATACATTCAAGCATGGGTTGTCCAGCCGCCAACGCCGCTCCTCCGCCATTGATGTTGCCGCCGTCGCCAGGACCGGCGGTATTACTGATCGACTTGCTCTGGCCTCGCAACCACCAGGTCGCGACGATCGCAACTCTGCCGCGCCACCTACATGCAAGTTGCTCTCGAAATGCCTTCACTGCTGCTTAGCACCACCGTCGTCGTCTGCGCCAGCGACATCACCTAGCGAGTCGCCTTTGCCAGGCGACCACCATGCCGTGGAGATCGCGACGGTATGAGTCCCGACGTACCCTCACCAGCTGTTCCCTAATTCGGCAGCGTCGTCACTTTCCGCCGCGTGTGGCGGCACATCTGACACCATCTCCAGTGGCGATTACCATCGTCGAGTCACCGGGTTTCCCTCTTTTAGCATCTGAAGTCGAGATCCTAATCTAAAGTTACATATATAGAACTTTTCATCTCTTTAAGCTATGGAATGAATTTGGTAAGTTATGAAATTGTGACCTGCCAAGAAAAAGAAAAGGGGGTTCTCATTCTCAGCAAACTTGTTGGGGCTGCACCGTCAGTTTGTGTTGGGGCAATTTTGGTTAATCCTTGGAGCATCACAGAAGTTGTTTCCAAGACTTTGAATAGGAAATCGAAAGAACGTGAGAAGAGACATAAGCTCAATGTTAAACATGAAACAAACTGTACTACTCAGGAATGGGCAGAAACTTTTGTGAGTGAATGAAACGATACTATTGGAGAGACACAAATAAGGACAAAACTAGCTCCACCACAACTCCCAACAAAAACAGTAGTTAAATGTTATTTGCAGTTAGATAATCGGTTGTTTATTTTGGGTTTCAATGAAACTCTAACAGCATCAGTTGAGAGAAAAGGTGATCAGTATCAACCCTTGACAGAATGTGACAGTGACCCGAAGACCACGGTTTTTGTGATTAGTGGAAGTGTTAGACCAGTTCTAGATCGAAATTTCAATGAGTATGACCCCTGGCTAGCAGCAGAGAATGAAATATTCCTAAATCCCTCTGAGGGAGAATGGGTGACAATCATGCCAAAGCAACTCAACATTGAAGGGGGGCACAACATGAAGCATGTTTTTGACTACTTTACAGATAGGACACCTCGATCATATTTTGAAGAATGGGAAGCTTCACTTGTATGGATTTACAAACATTCATTTCAAAGACAACAAGCTAGGGACATGCTGCAGTATTTTGAGACAGTGCCAATTCCTAATAAGACAGTTGAAGTTGTCTGAGGGAGTCGATCTATTGAGGTAACAGAAAGAGTTAAGTTTCCTCTAGAAAGGATATCATCATTGAAGCTTACAGCTAGGAACACTGCTATCATACTTGCACTTGGGACAGCGCATGCTGTTTGGCCATATTACTGCGTTCTGAGAGTTAAACAATTAGGGCCACTTCTAAAGCTTGTTATCTGCCTGTGTGTACTACCAGTGCTGTTAGTTTTGTTGTTGATATTTGGTATTAGACGGGTCAACAATCAAAGAACAATTTTTGGAGTTCCACCTTGAGGACAAGGTGGTTTTCATGGAGGGGAGTAATGTTAGGAAACAGGGGCAGCATGGTCAACAGGTTAAGGAAAAGATGTGGATGGTGTATTATAGAATGAAATTAAATAACTGGAGTAGTGACAGTTAAGTTGTTAAGCGGGGGTTGTTTGTTAGTGTTGGAGGTCGGTCTATATATTAAGACCAACCTTGGGGTTTGGGGATTATGTGATGTTTTTGTTGTAGTTTGACAGGCATTATACCTGTGTGAAAGGAAGAATTTTCCTTTGGGAGTGCTGTGTTTTCTCTGTTTCACAGGCTCTAATAAAAATACATTTCAGTAAAGTTGTGCTCTGTTTTCCTTGGTGTGTTTTTGTGGTGTTCTCTGATCTGGTGACGTAACAAAGCCTCATAATTCTTATCTTAGTTTTCCAAAATATGTGAACAGAAAATGTCATTATTTAAATTTAATTAGAAAATAAAACATGGTGAATCTAGATTTTACTTTTCATTTTGTTTCTAAATTTTGATTAAATATTAGAATGTCCTATATGAATAAAAGAGTCCAATATATAATCGAAGGCCAAAAGTCAAAAGGTCACTTGTGTTGGAACTAAAACACAAAAAAAATTCTTAAAAAATACACACAATGCTGTTGTTTAGGTTTACGGCTGAGAATAGGGTCATGTCTCGTCTGAACACACTGCCAACAAGTGCAGCCACACCTAGAATAGAAGATGTAGAACTTCAGTGCAGCATGATGTGCCCGGTCCAGTGACCATTTTTTGCAAGCTTGGCACAAAAATCACTACTCCAGCCACAACAGACAGGTGGGACATGATGGCCCTAGGACAGCAAAGTGCTGCAGCCCACCGCAGAAGAATTGCATGATTCACATGTAAGATGTGATTCACGTGATCACAATTCATGTGTGATTTGCACAGTTCATGCATCATTCAAACAATACAACCCACAATTCATATCGCAGGCTGAAAAACCGCGTCATCACAAATCATACTATACTGCTGATAACCATGCTCATAACTTAAAGGTAGTGTGCTTATTTTCAGACACAAATAGCTGATTTGTCAGGCTTCCCAGGGAGAGACACATTCAACACTGTTATCTGATGATTTACAGTGCTAATGAACGAAGATCCGAAAAGAAAAAGCAATTGGAGCCAAATATAGATACTAAATCAGATGTGGAAATTGTATACACATCCGAAAACGTTGATATAATCTGATTAATACTTGACAGAAGGATTACTATGATCTGATCAATATTTTGACACTGACAGGTCTGACCTAATTTTAGGATCATGGATTCGGGCAGGTTGACAGCTTGTTTACCAGACAAAACATGACTAAGAGGTACCACAAAGACCAGCATAATTTTCCACGCTAAATTTATCAATTTTTGAAATCCTTCCAACATTTTCATATAATTTATTTAGAGAATGATAAATACCTTGCCTGCGATTCTTTTGTTTCAAAGGAAAAGGGGAAAAGAGGAAAAAAACAAGAAGTCCCAGAGAGAATACTTACTTCTTTCCTTCTAGCTTCAGTAAGAGCATCTTCCTTTTCTTTTTCGAGTTGAGCTTCAACGTCATCAAACAATTTCTTCACTCCCTCTGCCACACGCCTTTCTATTTCTAACTTGACTTCCTCGGAGACAAGCTTCTCCTCAACATTTTTTCGAATTGCTTCTTCCAGTCTTCTTGCAGTTTCTTCTTCCAACAGTTTCAATTCTTCCTCATGCTGACGCCTGTGCCAAATGGTTGAAGTTGGAAAACATAAACTAATTGTCATTGATGAAAAAATAAATATGCACAAGCAACTAAGCAAGTCATACTAATTTCTATACCAGAAAATTAGATAAATATGTAAAATCAATGTTCTTTCAAATTTGTTTATTATTTATCTAGCCATTTCACCCATTGACATGGAAAATATGAGCTTGTTACGCTTACAAGGCATACCTCTCTAGCAAGTTTCTGATCCATAACAAATGAAGTTTCTAGTGCAAGAGGAGATAATGGAAGCAGCCATTGTTCATCATATTTAACAAGTTGAACTTCCTTCAGAAAAGCCAGTGAAGAAGGAAATTAACCTGTTGCATTTTAAAATTACATCACTTATCTTGAGTATTGACGGGAATTGATTCAGAAGCATCTAGCTAGAGACCTGATGTTCAAACGGTCTCTAACGGTTAAGTGTAGTACCAAAATCCTTGCAATATTGTTTTATTTATTATTATTATTATTATCAAACAACACATATTTTTAATATTGCAAGCAAGCAACCACAAGCTTAAAAATGTCATACAATAGTGATGATATGTGCACTTACTACGAAACCCAAGTAATGAAATTTCCTAAAGTTAAGATCAATTCAAAGCAAATGTAAAGAGAAGAAAAGGAACGGTTATGGGGACGGTTTACCTTTTCTTTTGATCTTTCTTGAGCTTAGGAGTTGGGCTGCGGGAAGGAGAGGGAGACGAAGAGGTTCTGTGCCTTCGGCGACGTTTGTGGGAAGGAGAGCGGCGCCGGGAAGTTCGAGAGTGGCGATGAGAAACGGGAGAAGGAGAATATCTTCTTCTGCGAGAAGGAGAACGTGAAACACTGCGACCCATATCTCAATTTTCAATCTTCCGCAACAAATCACCCAAATCACTACTCTGTAACTCTATATCAATTCAAAACCCTACTCACAAATTTTCCCCTTTCTCCACCAACCTTCTATGTGCCTTCTCTTCTTCTTAAATTGAAATAAGCTTCCTTATTTTTTATTTCTTTTTCTAATTTTATCCTCAACTTTGAATTTCACCAAATTTTGCCATCTAGAATTTAAAATTATGTGTATTTCATCGTTAGAGTAATTCACTGTCAAATCACTAAAACTATTTCTAGTGAATAAGTTTTAGTTCAGATTTTAAATTTAAAAACTGAATTTTATAAGAATTTTATTGAAATGTATAAATGTAACAAAGTGAAAATTATGACCTTAAGATTTAGGGTTTTTTATAGGCTGAATCTCAAGAAAAAAAAATTTAATTATATAATTAAATTCAATTTTTAAGCTAGAGAAACTAAAATAAAGAATAGTTCTTACAAGATTTCACTGCTGAAACAAAACTTGAAATAAGGTTTTGGAAATGACAGTAATATTGATAAAATCTACTTAAATTAAAATAATTGAAGTAGTTTTACACCAAAGTAATTAGACCAAAAAATTATATTTTTATAAATATCTAGAAATATTTTTCATAATTTATACTTTTTATAGATTATTTGATAGTAATTATTTTTCACAAAATATTAATCAATTGTTAAATTTACTTTTTGTCAAATAAATATAATCTTTGAAAAATTTAAACTTTTATATTTAAGCTAACCTGTATTAGCTTCCAATAATTTAATTATAATTTTTCAAAATATTTTTTCTTTAAAACTTTTTACTTGAGTAGTTGCAACTAGTTATGTCAAAAAAACTGTTTTGATATCTTAAACTGCTTCAATAAAATCTTAAAAGATTCACATATTTATTATTAATTATTGTATTATATTTATTATCTAAAGATATTGTAAAATTTATCTACATATTTTTTCTCATCCCAACTTGTTATATTATTTTTGTGGATGTATTAATTATTTTACCTTTATCTCAGATTTCAACTTGTATAAACTATTAAAAATATAAGCTAAATAGAATTTTAAGATGTACTTAATAAAATATAGGTTTTAAAAAATTCTAAATGGGTTCCTTATAAGTAAAACATAGATATGTTTAAATAATTAGTTTAATATTTAAGAGTATGAAAGTTACATTATTATCTCTAATAAATATATTATGGAGTATTATTACGTAATTTATTGGTTGTCATATTTCTCTTTTACACTTTATTTATGGGTTACAATATCACACCCTTAAAAAAATAACATCAAATTGATAAAAAAAAAAGTATAATTTTGAAATATAAATGATAAAATTACATAATTGAAAATTTACACTTAAAAAATTCATTTCGATAATTTTGTTTTCAAAAGTACATAAGTTCATGGTAAAATATGTAATTGAAGATATAATGTAATTTAATTCATAACTATAAGACATCTCATTTCGCTTTTTTTTTTTTTTTTTTTTTTTTTTT
>Ga0209489_108684_pt1 | contig 13534 bp, 7 predicted proteins | sample SiratrowhiteBW_FD_187527 | JGI IMG/M metagenome (GOLD analysis project Ga0209489, IMG submission 187527) | Root nodule microbial communities of legume samples collected from California, USA - Siratro white BW (SPAdes) (version 2) | ecosystem: Host-associated > Plants > Roots > Nodule | place: USA... | reverse complement strand
ATGTAGGGAAGCATGTATGCCTTTAAGCATTGACAAAGTTGTGGTTCACAGAAACACACAATAGAAGAAGCAAAAGTTCAAAGATAAATAAACAAAAAATAATAAAATTTCATAGGATTCCTCTTTTTATATATATATATATATATATGTATGAGAAAGTAAGTTGGTGGCTAAGCATAGTCAAGGTGACCCTCCAACTAGGAGGATGAAATGTGTCAAGAAAGGTCTATCTTTTAGTTTCTTAGTTAGGTTAGATGTGAAAAACATGTTGAATTTGTTTATCTTGTAATAGGTCAAAATTGTTTTTTAACATGTGAACATGTAATTTTTTTTAAAATATTACAATTAATGTCTCTTTGATTTGTTTATATAATAAATAAAGCCAATTTATTTATATAAATTTTAATTTTGACATGATAACCATTTAAAAAATAATAAAGCTAATAACTTTTTTGAGTATTTTCCATTGATGACTTCAATATTAATGTACCTTTAAACTATACTTTGAAAAACTATAATAATAATCTTGGTGAAAAAAAAATCATGGTTGGTCATGGATGTAAATAATTTGAGACATGCAATTTCACAAAATCAAACAAATCTCTAACGAAACTTCTGAAAAAGTAGGGTTTCAAAACTTTCTCTACCCACCAAAGAAGGTACCATTTTTGTAACTTCTCTATTACTTTTCTTATTTGATGTGATTTAAATAATGAGATATAAGGTGTGCAACCAAACACGTGCCTATTATATTAATGTTAAAGGATAATGTGGAATCTTTCATTTTTTTTATGCAAGCAAATCCAAGAAATAATATATTCTTCTTCTCTCATTGTTTTTTTTCTCTTAAATTTTTCACTTAGATTCTATGACAATTCATTTTTTTAGCAAAACCAATAAACAATATATTCTTCTTCTCTCATTATTTTATTTCTCTTAGATTTTTTTTTTCTTTTTTATATTTTCATGGATTACACTTTTGATCCTTTAGTTTGGTGTGTAAGTTTATTCTTTCAAGTTTTACTTATGACCTATTGGATAGTATTGCAATTGTGCTTTTTTATGGAAACTTTCAAGTTCTAATTTGAATGTTTTAGATGCCATAATTGTGTAATTTTAATTTCCAAATAGGCTCTAAGTTTAGTTTTAATAATCTATTTAACTTGACCAATTTTTTTCAATTTTATAGCATGATCATGATATGTAGCCACTATATATGTGGCCAACAACATTACTCCATTCCCCCTACATATATGTTTGATGTTTCCTTTTCAACATTTATAGATTCAACTTTATAATAAAAACATACCAAGAATATAATTCTTGAAACAAACTTTCCACCAAACCAATTATAACAAAGTAGCAAAGAGGAGGTTCAAGAAGTGAAGAAAAAAAAAAAAAAACACATAAAAAGTTTCTCTTCTACCATGATCCATTTGCCATTGTTATGGGTTTTTTTTTGTCTTAATCATCATGCTTAAGGGATTTAGTAACATGGTTAAAACCCTTTTGCCCATAATCTTTATATTTTACTTGAGCTAAGCATGTATGGGTTCCATTAAACACCATATTTCTAAAATCATTCCTTTCTTAAGATTGACCTATACCATGTAGCTTTCATCAACTAACAAAAATTTTATAAGAATTACTAATTTTGATTTTTGGTCTATGTTGTTATTTTCTTTGATTTTTTTTTCATCCTTTGATTACTGGTTGAGAACGAACTAGAAGATGTTAGAAGTATGATAAATGTAAAGGTTAAGTGGAATAACATTTTAATTATCATAATTTTTTAATATTATAATAAAACGAATTATATTAATAAAACATTATGGGCCTTGAAATATAGGGACTAGCCCTTTTTGGTGCCAGCAAAAAAGCCCATGTCATATTGTGAAAACCAAAGGTGAAAAAACTATACAAGAGAGTTAACAAGAAAATGCGCAATCGTTTTACTTTTCATATAATACTTAAATTAGCCAAATAATTAATTTAGTTCATAAATTATATACTTTATAAGCTTTAAGTTTGATGGATCGTTTTTTTTTTTTCACTAATCATTTCGCAAAATTTATCCTCTAATCTCTTCAAAAATAATTTACTATCAATTTGTTGTAATTTTCACACGTTTTACTATTTTTCTAAGTTCATAATAAAATGACCACGTGGAAAAAAATAAAAGATAAAAAAAATTATTTTTTAAAAGTTGGCAACAAAGAAAATGTCCTTGTGTTTTCTTTATTTGTTTTGTTTAATAATACATCATCGCTAAAAGTTTAAGGAAATAATGTGTGAAAAAAAAATGATAAAATGAAGTTTGTTTTGAAGACATTCTTATTATTAGATAAAATTTATTAAAAATCATAGAACTTCGTGAATTCCACTTCTATTTAATGTACATATGTAGTTCTATTTATATTTCAACATAACTTTTCTCTAATCAATATTTAGATCAAAATTAATTTCTAAATAAAATGCACAATCTTATGTTTACATTAAATTAAAAAAAAAAACACAAAATAAATTTGGATCAGTTCTTCCTGAACCCTAATACCTTAATCCTGCACCTTCATATAAAATACGACATGACAGTTATGTCTTTAACTTTAAAAGTGTAAAGACCAAATTAGCCTTCACTCCTTCACTTCTATCCGGTTTTCATTCCCATCCGGTTCACTACGAAAAAATTGACAACCGGATGAGTATGTCATCCTATTGTCATTTCAGCATTCGTTCACAAATTCAGCATCTATTTGTTTCCATTCTTCTAAATTTTCGATTAATCCTTCAAACAAGCAATAGATAAGTAATTTTTTGTATTTATTAGCAATAGTAAGTGATATTGCTGATTAGAGTAGTTGATTTGGGATTTGGGATACTATCGACGGCGAACGGAGGAATTTTCCGATTTGGAGTATGAGAACCAGATCTGGTTCTCGTTTTATTTGGAAATGAGAACCGGATAATAGCTCCATCCGGTTCTCATCTTTTTGCCAGTGTGAACCGGATAAGTGTATCACATGGACAATTGTAGAATTAAAATTTTATATTGAGGTGCAGGAAGAGAGTATTAAGGTGCAGGAAGAGCTTCTCATAAATTTGACTTCAATGATTTAAATTACAAAACATTAAATGTAAAGATTTTTCATTTTACTCATTCTATATTTTTAACTGAATTGACTTACAATTTTCAGCTCAATTTAAATTACAAAGGATTTGTCCATATCTTTCACTTATCTCTCAAAGATCTTTTTCCATGCAAAATATCTTCTCTATTTGTATAGATCAAAGTCAAAGTAACATTTACATCATGCAACAAAATTATCTTACATTTGCAAAGTTAACAAGTAATGATGCACCTCTCTCTCTCTCTCTCTCTCACTCACCTTTTCCTACCAGAAACAGTTTTCTTGACAGCTCCAACAGACACCAAAAACTGGTCAAGGGATGAAAGGGTCCTCATGTCATCTGGAGGAAAATAGCTGGCTGCTTTTCCCATCATTGAGGAGAAGAGAAGGGAGAGAGAAGGCCATGCAGCATTACTTTCCACTAGAAACTCGTCCAGAAATGCAAATGCAGCCCTCAAATCAGACCTGCTAGCACTTATTGGACCAGCAAAGTGAGCAGGGATTATTCTCTTGAACCTCCAATCTCTGGAAATCCTATCAACCCACTCTCTAACCTGGATCATAACAAGTAATAACAAAATGTGAATTCAGGGTATTTTCATGTTTTCAATTCAAACTTGTGACTCTTAGAATTAACTTGGTATACTTAGTTCTCACTTTTAGTTCAGAGTTTAATTATTGTTATTAGGAAGTGAGTTTAAGTCTAACTCATCCTTACAAAAATTGTCCTCACATATATACAATAAATTAGCCTTAGCCTTATATTTAGTCGATATAAGATCTCCAAAATTGTATACTATTAGAAATGCGGGTAAATATGAATTTTTAAATAGCAATTGCAAAAGTTAACAAACTTATCTCATAACAATTTGTAATTGAATGATGATATAAAAAATTTTACTTTGTCAACATATTCTGAGTGATATCATGAAGCATAAACACCAGACTTGACTAGGACTCAGACATTCCAACAAAACTAGATTCTAAAATATAAAACATTAGGACAACACATATATGGTTGGGGATTAACATATCATATTCCCTCCTCTGCAAATGAAAAATAGGTACTATGCAGAAACAAGAATATGAATAGAAAAGAAGAAGAATAGTAACAATTTATGTGGAAAACCCTTAAGGAATGAAAAATCGAGGGACTTAGTCAAGTAAAAGATCTCCACACAAAAAGTAAGACTACAAATAGTCTCTATTTCTTGACTTAGATGATAAGTATTATCCTGATCCTGTCCAGGTCCTTTTATACTAATATGAGAATTGATGGAATCATTCTTCAGTCCAAAGTAAAAGGTGTGGACATTATTGTTGATGACTCAATTTGGGGTGCTACTGCTGGTTTACCTAAATGGACTTGATGTTTGTGGAAACAGTACTCCTACTCTTGCAGGGTTTAACAAGCTCAAGGTTTTATAAATCTTGCTTTGTTTTAATGCTGGAGGTATGAAAGTTTATGACAAAATATTTAACTTTCATTTTAGCTTGGCAACTTAAATCCTAGGGGGAGCAATCATGGTCTTTCAAATGAAGGTGATTTGATTTTCCTTTATGCACTTACAGGAAAATTAAGGTAAATTAGTCTTGTGTTGTTTGTGGCATCATGCTCAAGACAAAAGGATTTTCAGATTATAAGTTTCCTTAAGCTATGTTTATCTCCAAAGATCTTGAGCATTTTGATGTCTTTTTGGATGGAGAAACATCACAAAAGTTAATTTGCACTAATTACATCAACAATGTACCTCTTGATAAAATGAGTACGGAAAAATATGACAATGGTTGGGTTTTAAGGAAGATGGTCCCGCACTTGATGTTCTAATGAAAAATGTCAGGGAAGAGAATTGAGGTGAATATTGTTCTTTTGGGCAACTCTTGCTTTCAAGGGTTGAGTCCCTCACTGAAGCTCAGAGGAAAACAAAAGAAGGTTGAACTTTTTGAAAATCTAGAGCTGCAAAGTTCTCAGCTCCAATTAACTAAAATGATTCATTTTCGACGCTTGAGTGTTTCCTATGTATTGTCCTTGTTTTCTTTGTAATGTTTGAGTTTGTTTATTGTTGTGTATCTGAGTTTTTAATCAAGTTAAGAAATGCCATGTACTGCAATCTCTTTTATTAATGAAAAATCTAAGTCTTTGTGTGATAAAGAATCTTCCGATAGCTTAATTTTTTTGAAATATACAATTACATTTGATGATGTCAAAGAAGGAGAAGAAGATCATTTGTTATTTTACATGACCCCAACACTTGATCAAGATAAAAGAAGGTTTTTAGCATCAAATAGGGGGAGTTTGTTGACAAGTGATGCAATGCCTCCTACCAGTGATGAAGATTTGAAGATTTCAACCTTATGTTAGATCTAATGTTGATGTGTGTCTAGTTTGATTATTAGTTAAACTATATGCGTTAAGATGTTAAAAGACAAAGGAATAAGCTTTTAAAAGTTGTAGAAAAGTTTTTTAGACATTTCTCATTTAATCCGTTAAATAGTTCAAAGTGAAATATGGAAAATATAAGAAGAACAAATTACCAAATTAAGTCAGATTTACATATCAGAAAATAGAAGGCAAAATCTGATACATGTCTGATTTACTTGATTGAATCACATTTAATTCGATATGCGATTAATTTGATTTTAATCCACTAAAATGCATAAGTTTTGCTTATCCAGAACCGACCAAGAACATTTTAACAGATTTAACCGCATTTACAAAAAATTGAAGGATATGATACTTTTTTGGAACTTCGTTGTACATTACACCAAGGACATGTGTCTCACATAAGTTTTAATCACATCAAGGACAGAATAATGTATAAAGGAAAATATTACAAGGTTGAACAGATAGTTGTCAATTAATAGCCATACATCAGGTAGAACCATATAAAAGTATTTTAAGAGAAAAGAAATTATATGACAGGTAGAGTATTACCTTCTCAGGAACTTTGCTGAAGACCAGAGTCTTAACAATTGGTGAAACTATCAACTTCTGTGACATCTGTGCAAAGCTTGCATTAGGTTCTAAAAGATTTGAGGGACCAAGAAACAAGATTTGTAGGACCATTCTCTCCCATCCTGCAGAATAGAACCATGAGGTTGAATTTGACACTGATGTCAAATGAAAAGTAGCATGCTTTGAGCAAGTTGAAAATAATAATAATCACAATAGAGTAACCTTTTTGCCGGTTCCTTCTGTTGTCAACCACAGGTTCATCAGGTACCTCCTTTCCTTTACTGAGAAGTTTCACAGCCAAACCATTTTTTGCAGACGCTAACAAGGATTCTTTGCTTATACACTCAGGTGGTTGTCTTGGGACAAAAATAACAGCATCTGTCACCAATAGTGTTTTTGAAGGTTTGTGGTAGAAAGCTACCTCCACATAAGGCCCAATTCCTGAAACAACCACAGTAAGAATTTTCATCATGGATTTACAAGGATCGAAAGGCATTTATAAGAGATTCTACAAACCTTACTATACAAGTACTTAGCAAACATTTGGTTAAGCTTATGAAAGTGACTTATGTGTTATAATCTCTCTCCCCTTTCATTTGATCAATGTGGTTCAAGAACATGCAAATAAGGGATCACTGGAAGTACAAGTTACGAGAGTAGATTGCATGTTCTTTAGTAGAGTGAAAAGGGAGAGAGAGAGAGACCAAAAAGGACATTGGAAGTTGTTACAAAGCATTTCAAGGTAAATAATATCTTCAAAATGTTGGTACTTAACCATGCCAAATGACAACATGTGATCCATGTAACTGACTGTACCTAGTGGGATAAAGTTTCTTTCTTCTTTTTTTTTTTTGTAGTCAATAAACTTCATTGTAAAATTTATGGAAGAAAGCTAATTTAATAAGCCCTGATTAAATAAGTGTTTTAATTTAGCTCTTTATCCAAACACATCCCAAGTCTAAAATTATGTATGAAGAAATGGTAATTACCAACTTCTGGTGAGCTTAGAATCTTTTGCTCTATTTCTCCAGCCCAAGGAGTGGATAAATCTTCGTCTTTCAAGGTTTTAGCACGAAAAATACCGAAGAATTCCAATGGTAGGTTCAATGGCCAGCTCCATTGCCTTGGTGCCACCCATACTTGAGCAAGGGGAAATTTTCTAGAAAATGGACCAACAAATACTTTGTGCTCATAAGCAAAAGTGGGGAGAACAATGTATTCAACAGGAGCACCCAATTCCTTAATAAGCTGCACGGAACAAAAAAAATGGCATGTTAAGAAGGCATAAGAAAATCACCCTCTTGATATGGTTTTTTACTATATTCATGTTCTCCTAAAAGTAACCTTGATCAAGTCATAGAAATTTCCAAGCAGCATTGATAAGGAATCAAAGTTTGCATTAGTCTCATAAAGTTTGCACATTTCAAAACACTAACATTGCTTTACTTTCATTGAGGTTTACTACAATTTTTACAAGTTTGCAAGCTCAAAGTAAGAGAATAGGCTGTCAGAGTGGAACCTGAATACACTCATCAGTAGGTGCTATGGGTGCATGAACCCATAAGCCCCCAGATTTGAGTTTGATAACAGTCATTCTTATGTTTGTGGAAACACTGCTGAAGCCTAATGCCTGCTCTTGTTCGAATAGCCATATACAACCCTTCACAGCCTACAACATGATTAAGAGAACAGTAGCTGTTAGTATCTCAAGAACAGAATTTCCAGCCAAAAGTTGTAGCAAAATGTTCCCAAGAAATAACAGGACTTCTATGTACAAGGAACTACCAACAACATGGCACTAAGCTTTGTATGCAAAGCCAAAACAGAACTTATTTCACCAAGTAGTTAAAAGCATTTGATTTTAATCCAATAGAGGTAGAGGTTACAGTGATTTGCACATCTAGTCTCAGGAATTTCTTCATTGTTCATTCAATCAATAATCCATCTTATATAGCATGAAATTACTTTCCCAGAGAAATCAGGAAAAATACACACACACACATGTTGACATTGTAAAGGATTTTTACACCATCATCCAAAAAGAAATGATCAAACTTATTAACCTTTATAACAACTTTCTTGTAAGTCATTAGAATGATTTCTGATTGATTCAGAGAGCAAAAACTTTTGCATGCATGACTACATCACTATCAACATCAAGTCATAGATATGCAACTCAAGGAACAAAAACCTCAAACCAAATCAATTGATGATCAAAATAGTCATCCAAACCTCAGTCCTAATAGTGCGCCTGTTGAGAAAAGGACCAAGTGGGAAAGGGAATCCAGTGATGTTGAAGTAAAACCTGCCACCAGAATTGCTCTTTGTGACACTTGGGGTGGCTGAAGCCACAACCAAATTGGCCAAGTCTCTTCTTTGTGGCCTTGGTTTCAGATGCAAGCAAAGACCCTTCAAAGATCCCCCAACAAAACTTGAACTTGAGTCACCCAAGTAGATGGGGTTCTGCAAAAGTGTGGACTTTGGAGAAGAAACAGCAATGGGTGCCACCATTTTTTGATGAGACCTCACTTTGTCACCATAAAGCAATGGTTTTGAAACTGTAACTAAAAAGAAGTGCAGTGGGAAGCATTGTTGGATATGCTTTGGACACGTGGACTTTGGTGGTGGATTGTCCTTATGAACCTCAGATTAATTGTGGAAGCAGTGAAGTAACGTTAATGTTTGAAGTGTACAAGAAAAAACAACTACCTTTCGATAAAGACAAAATTACCTTAACAACTAATTGAAAACTTATAATATAATTAGATTACACTACTGAAATTTGAGAGAGAATTTTTTAAAAATTTGAAGATCAAAATTGCATTTACTCTTAATTTTATAGACTAAACACCTAATTAAATTTTTGAAACAATAATAATAATCTTAGATATTCAAAGCGTATAAATAAATTTTATAAAAAAATTACTACCAAATTAGGTTATATTAGTTTGTAAAACAAGTTTTGTGGAAGAACAGCCAAATACTATATAAGCAATTCATATTACTTTGTTTTCAGTTTCATTTTATGCTTAAATAATCATATTTTAAAAGTTTGAAATGAATACAAACTTGCCCAAATGCATTGAATAATTGCTTTTCAGCAAATGAAAACTCTGTAAATATTGGGCTAATATTATTTATTTTTTTTAACAAAAAATTAAGTGAAGAAAATGTTTACTCTAGGCCCAGTTCTATTCTTAATAACAAATATTTCCAGAATTAATTTGCATAATTTCATTGACTCAGAAGTGTTGTAAAAGAATTTCATTACAGCCAGTTAAAAAAAACAGCACAGAATCCCACAACTACATAAATAGTATAATTATAGATGTTTTAGATTGAATTTAAAATATTTAAAACTTCAATTAAACTGATTTTTTTCTTAATTAGTAAATTCATTTTAGCTTTTTAGCTTTTTAGCTTCAAGACTCAAACCAAACCAATAATTTTATTAATACATAATATTATGTGTTTCGAGTTAATTAACCGCTAGAATATGGATAAACTATTTTACAATTTGATTATAGAATATCTACATAAAAATTATATTTGTTAAACCATCACAATAAATTTATAATTTCCTTAAAAATCTATAACCTAATTTGTTTATAAATACTAAAAAAGTTGAAAAATATGAATATTAAAACATATATAACAAAATCTCTTTAATCGCCAAATTTTCATTAAAAGTATATTTTTCAAGCTAAGATCCTTTCATATATTGCCAACATCCAAAGATCGATGACATTTAGATTTTTGTGTTTGTCTAACATGTTTGTTTTAAAAATAAGCAGTATTCTATATTTTAATAAACAAATCCCATTTGCTTAATGAAATAAGTGCTTCTTTTTTAAATTGATCATTTCATAAACACTTACTGTAAGTTTAATCAAACTAGTCCTTTACACTTCATTAACCACTCATTAATTATGTTTTAACTTATGTTTACTTATTTTTTTAACTAAACCAAGAAGTGGCATCAACAAGGATCAATGGTATCTTGGAACCACTCTTTAATCCTTATATTGGATATGTAGGTAGTTACTACGCCATCCATGCTTTTTCATTGGTGCCGACACCTTCCTAATAATGCTATATTATGATGCAGATATGACAATTTGAAAGTATTATGAACCATAAATAAATCTCTTGTTGCATCAAAGTTCTCTGCCGATCAAAGAAAACATTGGAGAAGTGCTCATGTTCTGGTTAAGTCACTGTCATCCATACTAATGCAACTATACCTAAAACTAAATGTTGCATGAGCAGTTCATTTCAGACTGCTGCAGAACACACACAAATGGAATAAACTGTTTCAAGCATACTAAAACCTTTGCCAAACTCCGTTATGTCTGCATAAAATGTGAGACATGCATTTCCTAAATATACCCTTCTGAAATAGAGTAGCAGAAGTTGTAGCAGCCAAGCACAGACAGGAATATCAGTAATTTCAAATTGTGCAGATTGCATTTCCATACATAGGCGTACAAATAACATGATTACTATATACAACTTAACAAACATAATAGCATAAGCTGTATTGGAAGTAGCATCCATGTGTCCATCCATACAAAACAAAACTTGACATAATCAGACAAATACTTGCCACCAGGAAAAGGCACAAGCATTTATCATTACCCAATCACACAGCCCTGGTTGACAACGAACGCCGGAACCTGACATTACACCCACCAACTAGCCAACTTCAACTAGAGCTAAAATCAAGATTCAAGTATACAGAGATTGAGAGTGACCCCGAATGGGAAGATAAATTGCAGCTTGCAAAAGGGATGTCGGCTAATTACAAAGTAGAAGATATGTGTTGTTGACTTAATGCTTGCAAAGTTGGAGCTTGTACTGTACTAGTTCGCAATCTTAAGCGATAATTTCCCTGACAAGCCAATCCAAACTAGGATATGAGAAGTACAAAATGAGAAATGATGGGAGGGCAAAGAGAATTGTAACAAGTACATACAGAGCCAAAATGACTGCACTGGCCGGTATTGCATATAAGACAATTAAAAGAAATATAATGACCAATGGGAACTTTGCCGTCACCTGGACAAAGAATAACAGTGACTTTCGAATATAGAGATAGAGTCTTTCCATATTGAGGAGATTACCAGTATTGCCATGATATTGATTATAATTTGATATTTCTGGATGGTGAACTTGACCTCTCCTATGGTTTCCATGGCTTACCTGGCTTCCCATGGTTAAATTGTCTTTAATTGAGTGTTGTTGGTTATCACCACAGAAAGGTGAATGTGATTTCAGTCTATCACCATTCATGCTCTCAACCATCCAGAGAAGAAAGTAGTTTTTGCGAGGAAATTTGAGATTTCCACGGTAAACTAAACGAAAAGATAGAAGGTTGCACCATGGACAGGAGATAAAAAGGGGAAGTTGAACAGGCAGCGTTGGAAATTTCACAACAGCCCATTGCAATCCAAGGATGCAATTTTTACAAAGAGTATGGCCACACCATAAAACATAGGGTACGTTTTCAACAATATTGAAAGATTCCCAGCATATTGGACATTCCAGTCCTTCCTCTCTGCCTATGATAGAAGTCTCGTCGTCGGAACATTCTGAAGTAGAATGAGTAGCCTTTGAAGAATCATTTTTCACTCCCACAGTTCCAGCAATGCAATTTGATGCAAAGCTCCACATTCTGAATTACAATATGTAAATAACCAATCAGGAAGTGTCATCCAGATGTCAATTTATCATTAATGACTGACTCAAAAACATAAATCTGAAACATGCCAGCAGGACAAACTCAGATGAGTAACAAGAATAAACCAAAAAGTTTGTCATAATAATATTTTGACTCAACAACACAAACTTTGTATAGACAGTAGTTAAATTCATTTGAAGTAAAGCTAGACATATTTGAAGCATAGCTTATCCCAGGGGCAATCAACCAATATGACCTACATATTTGAAACTAACAGCAACGTGGCTAAAAATTCCACCAGAATCAAAATCAAGCCTTTCAGTGTTTGATAAAAAAATGGCTATATGCCACTCCCTCCAACCCTACATAATTAACAAACAAGGAACCAGAGGAACTTATATCCGAGTCAGAATGCATATATTGCATGATTTATTCTGGGGTGCGTAGATGCAAATGCATTAGAAAAAAAATCTCAAAACAGCATAGCATCTAGCCATATAATAAGTTTTGTTCTGAAGAAGTTACCTTCAGTCCTAAGAAGAATTTTCCAACCACTGTTTTGTACAGAATGCTAGACATCAGGAACATAAACGTAGGCATGTACATGTATTCACTATTACAATCTTCATATATGATCATGAAGCATACACACAACAGTACTATAGTTGGCTGTATATAGATATAGTTCAATCCAGTTAACAATCACTAAACAGATACGAGTAACATGTTACACTAGCTGCTTACTCTTATATGCACTGACTCAACCATATAGCATAACTCAACCATACAGGTGTATTAACATTTAACATCAAAACTCAGCACCTAGTGATCAGCATTAAACTTTTCGTTTTGGCCAAGCAAAGTAAAAGCCCGGCATGTAGATAACAATGAAATTGGCATGTAGATACCAATGAAATCATCTATCGTGACACCCAACTACACAAATGCATACTAGCCAAAAATTTAACTACAAATTTCCAACCCATTTAAGTTACAAATAACTTGATAGCAGATAAGAACTTACTAGGTCAATCCCCAGTGTTTGAATTTTACAAATTTGGTAGAAAGAAACACACACAAAAATTAATATAAATAGTGAAACTAATAATCAATCTCTTTTATCCATGTATATTAAAAATTATGTCTTTCTTTCTTTAATATCCATATCACATCACGCTATTCAAAGATCAGGAGAATATTCAAAATGGAAAAAAAAAAAAAAAAAAAAAAAAAAGACAAAGATTTGGTATTTGCACTTGCATATTTCATATCAAACTTCACCTCATCTCAACTTCATAGCTAGCCCCAATTCAAATGGGGGTTCAAAAATCAAAATCAGCTTTTTGAAACAACCCAAAACACCCATCAACAACAGCACCCAATCAAAATAAAAACATTTTAACCAGTAAATTAACACTAAAAAAATAGCAAATTTTAACCCAAATCATTTGTCAACAAAAAAACCTAATTCAAAAGCTAAGCCTCTACGAAAAGAAAAAGAAGAATAAGCAGAAACGAAATTGGATTGGTAAAAGAAGAGAATACCGATTAGGCGCAAGATTAGAGAATTGGCGAAGCAAAAGTGAGGAGAGAAGAGTGACAGTAGCAACATGCATGGAAGAGAGAGAAAAATGGTGGTTCCTCCAATTTGACCGAAACGAACTCCGGGTAGACGACGTCGTTTATTCACCTGGACCCACCATTGAATTAGTGAATCTCTCTTCAAAATGGTTAAAGATTCTTTCTTTAACTTAAAAAAAAAAAAAAATA
>Ga0209489_108683_pt1 | contig 13535 bp, 4 predicted proteins | sample SiratrowhiteBW_FD_187527 | JGI IMG/M metagenome (GOLD analysis project Ga0209489, IMG submission 187527) | Root nodule microbial communities of legume samples collected from California, USA - Siratro white BW (SPAdes) (version 2) | ecosystem: Host-associated > Plants > Roots > Nodule | place: USA... | reverse complement strand
TGATTACAAATCTATCATACAAATAATTCCAATAAATAAAATTATCAATAATTTGGAATTAAAATAAAACATAAAGATTTGATCACTTTGGTGATTACAAATCCATCATACAATTAATTCCAATAAAATAATCATTAATTTAAAATTAATTAAAACATAAAGATTTGATGTTGATTACAAATCTATCATAAAATTAATTTTAACAAATCAATCAATTCATAATTAATTAATTATCATTAATGCAGCGAAAAATAATTATGACAACATTATACCCACTTTTAAAAATAAAAACTTTAAATCATAAGCAGTGGCTACCATAATTAATTTGGATAGAGGTGCAGCCAATTTAATTCACATTGCTATGCATTAATGGCTCTTAATTCATAAGGTGCATGCGGAAAAACAAAATTTCAATTACTATGGAATCATAAAGGCTACCACACGTTAACAGCACCTTGATCCATGTAGGTATGGTGCATTAATTCAGTATCAATTCAATTTTCAATTAATTTGAAAATCACACAGGCTTCACATAAGACACATAAATAAGAGAGAGAAGAAGCATATTATGAGATTCAAAACAGTAGACATCTATTCATTCAAAAATTCCTAATTTAAATTTAGGATTTATCAAATTGGGAAAAATCATAAATTCAATCAACCATGTGCTCTGATACCACATGTAAATTAAAACATGATGGGAATAATCAATCATAAATATTCTGCAGGATCTTAGAATTTATGATTCTCACATAATATAGATAGTGAGAGAGACTTACCTTTGATCCATGAGAGATCTTCTTTATTCTCTTTGTCTCTTTTCTTTATTCTCCTTTGACTCAATCTATAAGTCACTTTAATCTACACACACGTTATTGATGGTATATTATGTAGAACTCTCTCATACTGCAGAGACAAAACCCTATATCTTTATATAACCAATGTCCATCAAATTGGTTACCATCAGTTATTATAAAATAATAACCAATTTCTATTAATTTGGTTATTATCAATAATATTTGTAACAGACTCCCATCAAGTTAGTTAACTTCTCATGATTACCAATAAGTCCTCTTATTTTATTAATTCAGATACTAATATTTCACATGAGTCACATTATGAAATAATTTATTTATTTTCTAACATGAAATTGCAGGAGTACTCTCAAAAAAAGAGGCCAAAAAAAGCAAAACCCTAATTTGCTTGTGAGGTTTTATAATTGGGTCAATAGCAAAACCCTAATTTGTTTGTCCGATCATAAAATTCAATACACCTAAAAATTCCAAATAAGTTTGCAAAATGGCCCATAATAAAACATGTTCCATTTTCGCATAGTAGATATTGAAATTTCTTAAACGTCTTTAAGTTTGATAGGGCATTGACTAACTTAATTCATCAGAAATATTAAATATTTCATAAATAACATAATGGTCACACCTTAATATTCATTGAATTATTTGCAGCAAATAAAAACTGAATTTCCGTATCATACATATTTTTAAATAGAAATACAACAAGTACAAAAATTATTAGATTAAATTAATTGTTAATCTATGGTTTCTGAATGATTTAAAAAATATATAGTAAACTGATTTAATTTTTTTAACTTAAAATTTATTTCACATCACTTTTAAAAATAAGCATTATTTTTCATCAATCAAATCTTGCCATCATTAATAAAGTTTTTTTTTGAAGCAAAAAGAATATAAAAGGAATCCCTAGTCGCCAAAGGGGAACAAGTTATGAGGTCATAAATGGGAGTTTTTCAAATGTATCATCGTTGTCGAACGTTGATATGTTTATACTGGTCTTCGTCTAAAACAAAAATATTAAGAATGTCATTATTTGTCATAATCACCTAAAAATGTTTTACTTGTTCACTACTATTATATTTATGAGAAGTTGTTTATAAAATTGTACATTTTTAATAATCATAACTAATAAAAAAAAGTAAAAAGTGTTTTAATGATTTTTTTAAAAATATGTTTGTAGCTTTTTTTATTAATTTATATTTTGAACATAGGGTAGTCGTTGAGGAAGATGAGTTGAATATAGCTGCCATAAATGTCCAAGTTCATGGAAGCTACTTGCCACACCAACCATATTAATATATAAACTCCTATATCACATGTCCATGTCACTTTAACTATTATTATTTTTAAAATAATTTATTTATTTTGAGATTAATTTTTAAAAAATATTTTTTTGATCCTAGATCTGTTAGAAGTTTTTTAATACAATTTGTGTATTGAATTTAATTGCTTTTTGGTAATTTAATAATTTTAAAAGATAGTTTACATTTAACGGTTAGGTTGGAAGAAAATAAAAATTAGAGATGGAACTGAGTAATTTAAAATTATTTTTTGAAAACTTAGTCTTTTGCAATTAATTAACATGTTCATTTTATACGATTAGGTATTTCTTTTAATATAATTAAAATTAATAATTAGTGAATTTCTAATATGTAGATTATATTTCAATTTTATGATAAAAAAATTAAATCTTGATATAAAGTTATTTTTAAACTAAACTGGACAAATGGTTAAAAGACAAGTACATGGATACAAAGATAGAAAAAGTAACTGTTTGATATAATCGAAAGGGGTATGTTTTACTCATCAACAAAAGTTTTTAAGCTAACATTTATAATTTTTATTATATCAGGTAATTGATTTCAATAAAATTTGTATAAATTTTTGAATTGTGGTGTATAAGCACTAAAAAAACTGTATATTGAAATAAATTATTACATGTTGGTCTAATGTTAGAAAAATTAATGTTCCGTTTATAATTGATGTTAAATTAACAACAATCTTATGTAAATTGTATTAAAATTCGATGGTAACACTTATGTTTAGAACAAAAACATTTAAACATAAATAAAATAACTTCATAATCAATTTTACAAAATTAATTTAATTTAAAATTAATATTGTAATTAGACGTGATTAACAATCAAATTAAAAAGTAGGGGGAGAATAAAAATACAACGAAAAAGTGGTGTACCAGTGTTTCATTGGACGTGACTAAATAGTGAAAAAGATAACAAATAATTAGGGAAGATAGAATAACATAATAGTTATTGCTTTCACTTTTTGATAACAGAACCATTGGAGTTCGAGCCACCAATGATTCTAAACTAAAGTAGGTATTTTTTTAATTAAAATAAGATAAAATTTAGAATAATTTTAGTTTTTCGTAGAACCTAGTCTTTTATTAACTTTCCTACTTAAAAGAGATAAAAAGTATAAAATATTTTTAGAAATTTTGAGATATTAAAAATATTTATTTTTTAATTTTTTCAGAAAATATTTGAAAACTTTACGAGAAGATTCATAAGAAAACCCAACATTATTCTAAATTAGCTTACATAATCGGTTTTGAAATTTTAAGCCTAGTTACCCACTTTTAAAAGTCATTATTATATTCATATTCTTAATTTATAAATATATCAAGAAGAAGGAAAAAAAAAAATCTTGCAAACTAATACGTTGTTTTGTTTAGAAAAAAGAGCCAAAAAATGGCAAAAGAAAAAACATTAAAAGGTGATGAATTTTTATTTTCTATGAAAAATGTAAGAAGAAAAAAATGTATATATAAAATTATAAACTGTGCTCTGATTAATTGAATAATAGGAAAAGTGGGGACATGTGTTGATTGATTTCAGACGTGTCTAGGATCGGGGCGGCTAATTGAGTTACAACTGGTATACGATTTGTTTTTTTAATTTTTATTCCAATTTTGTTTATTGTGTCATTTTAGTTTCTATATTTAAAAAACCTAAACCTTATACAAAAAATAGAGAAACCAAAAATATGGATTAAAAATTAAAAAGATATCAAAACTATAATTTAGCTAAAAAATAAACAAAATAAAGTACGAGGTTAAATAAAAAAATTATTTGTATGTATAAATGTAATTTTTTAATATCTTGAAAAATAAAAAATATAATTATATAATTTGTAAAACAAATATCACCAAAAGTGTAAACTTTCCCTTTTCATAAATTTACATTAAATCACACTCATACTTCTTTTAATTTTAAAATAGATAATAATATCATAAAGCGGTATTTACATCTTTATTTTATTTTTAGGAAGTAACTTCTTACAAACATTTATTTAACTTTGTATATTTTAAAACTTTAATTTTTATTTGAATTTTATATATTTTAAATCAATTTAAAAAATGAATATAAATTTATTAAAAGTATATGAAAAACACGTGCCTATTTAAAGATCATAAAAAATAAAATATTACCTCATTAGAAATATTTAAAAGAAACAAACATGTATTTTAAAATCAGAAATTACGAGTATCATTTAAGATTAACTAATTTCCCCAAACAAGAAATGGAAGTTAGTACACAGTGTGTGAAGAAGCTTTCCCTGACCTACGACAAAAATTGCAGAAGAAAACTGGTAGAAAGTGCGGTATGAGATGGAGACACGTGGCAACGATCTAGCGGATAACGTAAAAGATCTAGGAGAGCACGAGAAGGTCAAATAGGGTGGACGCTCCTGATGTCTTCTTATAGTGATTGCAGTTTGTTAGAGTTCCACACAGAGAGAGTTTGTTAGAACTTCCATTGAAGAGAAGAGAAGATGGGGTTGGGTGTACCTGCTTTTCCCTTGACCATCGCGACTCACGTTCTGGGCGTTGTTGCCACCATCCTAGTACTCGTTTGGCTCGTCAATTTCAGGGGAGGCTTGGCTTGGGAGGATGTGAACAAGCAACTCATCTTCAATGTATGCTTTCTCCCTCTCTTTCTCCAATTCTACGTGTTCGATTACTTCTCCCTCCTTCTTCAACTCCCCTACTCCAATTTCCCCCTTTACTTTTCATTCTTATCCATTTCCTTGCTGTATAGAGTTCAGAGGATAGTGATTTCTATATTTTGAAAGTTAGTTATGTATTTTTTTTTTCTTAATTTAGATAAATATGGCTTTATCTTTTAAATTAAAAAAAAATACTTTCTCAAATTTAAAAATAAAGCGTTGGCTTAAAACTGACGAGGTGACATCAGAAGTTGATGACATGTATCTGATTTTACTGTTTTCCTTAAGGAGGCCTCACTTCAGTCCATTGTCCCGTTACTATTTGTAGGGTTATTTAATGTGAAGACTAATTATTTTGAATTCACTCTTTGTTTTTTCATTTGATGAGTACTCAAATTATATTTTCGAATTAAGTTTTTTTGTTATTTGCTTTTTTTAATGATATCTTAGTGTTTAGTTTATTTTGATGTTATTTTATCTTGAATATATATATATATATATATAAGAGAAGTGTTGTGGTTTACAGATATGGTGATTAATATAAAAATGACTTTTATTACTTTATTGGAATGAAAGTCATTTGTAATTTTAAATTAATAGGAATATTCTTTTATAGTAATAGTAATATTCTTTTATATTTAAAACCTCGCGTTACAGAGATGATGTCATAATATAATTTAATTAAATACAAGTGAGTAAGATAATGGAATAATATAATTTAATTAAAAATATCTAAATGTAAAGGATTATTTATCTAAAAATATCTAAATATATCTTAATTAAATCTTAATTTTGTTAACACTTTCAAACTAAGAAATAATAGAAACACATTTTGTAAAAACTTAAAGACTAAGATGATTTATTCTTCGATTGTTCAAATGTTGGATAGTAAAAATATAATTAAGCAAATTTATTTTGTTCTGAAGCCCCTAAATGACGTTGTATATCTACAGCTGAAAAAATGGAGTTAGCATATTATTAATTTAGTAAACTTGAGAGAAGATGATTGAGTTAGCTGTCATAAAGAAAATCAGCAAAAAAAGCTATGTAGTTTGAAATCAAAGAAGAAATTGGATTGAAAGGTGCAGCTTGTGTGGAATTTTTTATGCTACATTGTGTTTGTTTGAATGATAATCATGAATGAATGTTAATCCAATATGTTCGTACTAGTTTTTAGAGCACATTCATATAATTTTGAATGCTTGATACATTAAATTAATTTTTTTTTCTCAAGCTCACAAACATTGCTTTTGATATGATTCATTTATAACTAATTGTACTGGCTACGGCTTTTCTTAAGCGTGTGATCCTCGTGAGAAAGAAACGTATACATATAATATCTTTATGAGGGTGCTGCTAGTTGTCATAAAATTAAATGTGAGATATTCTTTTTATATTTAAAGCATTCAGAGTGCCAGATTGCTGTGCTTAGAAAAGGAAATAAAATATTCAGTACCAGATCTCTTGGTTATCTCATAAGTTAAATAAACTAAGATATGTTTTAATGGCTAACTAAATGATGGCTAAACAAGTTGGCCTAATTTAGCTTTTCTCTTAAGTTTATTTAAAAGGGAATGTGCAGTTAATCATCACAAAGTTTCTGTTTTACTGTTCTATGTTGCTATTGCAAATTGGATCCTAGTACCAAGAAAGTTGAACTCACAAGTTGAACACAGCCTGAATTGATGTAATCTTTCAGTATCTGAATGTACTATTTTATGTGAATAAAAAAAGAATTGGAACCCAAGTGGTTTTTTCCTATTTTTTGAAAATGAAAACTGTGTGGGAAGCTTTACCTGCACATTCTTTATACTCAAAGATGAACTTTTTGGGTCTTAAGATTATTATTTTTTGTTATTTTAGTATTTGTTGGTTAATTATTGACCATGTCTTTTTCCTACTGCTACTCATTTAAAATGTAATAATTCATGGGTCCGGGATCTGACGTGTGGGACGCACATGGACATACATGCTATGCTTATCTGTTTCGGACTGGAGTGAGAAATAAATTAGCTGTCACGTGGTACTTCTATGGCTGCCTCTCTATTTTCTTGGTCAAGATTTTGAATTTTGGAGTGTTTTACTTCTATGATTAATTATTTGGGCATGCCATTTGCATGTATACCTATCAGGACACTCCTTTACATTTGCAAGCGTCTGTAATTAAAAAAGATCATGATACTCTGAAATGGAATCCTTTGAATTTTATCTTTTGAAGAGACAAAAATATATTTTTTTTAATCCTTTGAATCTGAATTAACATTATGACCTCTCTTAAGCATCAAGAGGTCAAAGAAATGTCTGTAGAAGATTTTTTTATACAAGTTGGTTGATGTATAGAATATTTGTTGCTGAATCTGCTATTACTTTTAGGAAGTCCGTATATCTTACGTATATTTTCCTTTATACAGATTCATCCATTTCTTATGGTTTTTGGCCTCATATTGCATGGAGGTGAAGGTAATCAAAATACTTTCACAAGGAACTGCTTCATTAATCAATTCCATTTTACTTTGTTGACCTACTAATTTTTTCTCTGATTTTCTCATACGGAAAATAAATTCAGCTATTATAAGTTACAAAGCTCTTCCCCTGAAGAAGGAAGTGAAGAAATTGGTACACCTTGGTCTTCACGCAGCCGCGTTAGTACTTGGAATAATTGGAATTTATACTGCCTTCAAGTATCACAATGAAAGTGGGATTGCCAACCTTTACAGCTTGCATTCATGGCTTGGAATTGGGGTTATTGTCCTTTATGGCATTCAGGTAAACCACTGGATATATAAGACTAAACTATCCTATAAATGTAGTATATCTTGAAGACAGGATATGATTATGGTTAAGTTTATTTTCAGTTTAAGCACCTGACATGTATACTCTATGGTGCAACCTATGGATTAAAAATGTAGACTTTGCTTTTGTCCAAATGAAACTCAATTATTTACCAACTTTGTCTAACATTGTGTTGGTTACCTGCAGTGGATATATGGGTTTGTGATCTTTTTCTACCCCGGTGGGACTCCAGATATTAGACGTTTCTCTCTTCCTTGGCATGCACTGTTTGGGCTCTTTGTATTTGTCTTGGCTGTGGGAACAGCTACTCTTGGATTTCTGGAGAAGCTCACTTTCCTGGAGAGCACCGGATTGGATAAGTATGGTTCTGAGGCTTTACTTGTGAACTTCACTGCTATCGTCACAGTCTTATTTGGCGTCTTTGTTCTGTTATCTGCTATAGCTGATGCTCCTCCAGCAGCAGATGACTATGAAGCCATATAAACTTTTATTCTTATGGAATAATCTCATGTCTGCTATTAGTTTGTTCGTATTTGGTGTAGGAAGAAGGAAGCAATTTGTAGTTTGTATTTTTGGGCATAATAAAGTTTGACTTGATCATCAGTATCAATCCATCAACCCAAAGTGCGTGATCAGTCATTGTAAGGTTTTTAGTTGTGAACTTAAACTTGGTAAAATTTGCAGCCAAATGTTGAAAATTCAGTTTGTAATTTTAGTGCATGTTTGTTTTTCTGTTAAGTTTGATCTGAATGCGAATTCAACTCTTTACTTTCATTAAGTTTGTGGATTGAAAAACAAAAAAAAAAAAACTCTGTTCAATGGAGTTTCTACTAGTTTCGGAACACTCTTTTGTTCATTGACTTTCACTTTCTTGTTGGTTAGATTTCAAATTTTTACGTAATTTGCTTTCACTTTTATACTTCATACGAACAAGGTAGTGATCACCCTTATAAAATATGAGACAAGACACCAATAAAAAGTGACTTTTAGAGAATTTTTAAGAACAGATATATGTGGATTAAGTGTATATATAGGAAATTGAAAAAGTAAATTATGCATATCAAGAACTTAAATGTGAAGCTGTTTGACTTGGAAAATTCTTAAATGAGTGATTCCAGTTTCTTGGTAGTATGCTAAAAACAAAACATGAGAAAGAAAAAGAGCCTTTATGCTGTATATGAAAAACACAGAAATGGTTCACAAAGATTGATATGAAATTTGTCTCATGTTGTTACAAAAGGAAATTGTTCAAAAACTCCAACATTAATTTTGCCGTCACCTAAAAAGGAATATCCCTGCACCAAGGAAAACAATACTGAGCAACAAGGGAGATTTTAAAATGATGTATTACTACTATCTTCTGCAGTTTCGGGCTGAAGTTGTTAAGAGGGTGTATTTTAGCTTAATGGTTAAAAGTTTTTAAAGGAGTTCCAAAAAACCATGGGCGATTTTTCTGTAATACTTTTCAGAATAAAATTATTACTTTTAAAGGTTAACTTATGACATAACAATTAACAAACACTTATAAATTTAAACAAAAATATCTTCAATTTTTCAACTACTCTTATATTTCTTTTCCAAAGTGAGTAGTATTGTATTAGTTATTTTTAATTATATGTAGGGTTATTATTTGAAAAGCTATAGTTTAAGAAAAACAAAAAGAACTACAGTCTAAAAAAAATAACTAAGAAGATTGTTATTTTGAAATGGAATAGTAATCTTTTAAGGTTATGTTACACTCGTTAAGAATTACTTAATATAAGATTTAATAACAATATCCTTAATTTTTCAACTACTCTTACCCCTATTTTCACTATAGATAATATTATATTAATTACTCTTAATTATATACTGATATATTATTGAAAAAAAAACTTAAAAACTAAAAGAACAATTATTTCAGAAATAAACTAACAAAATTATTATTTTGAAACAAAGTAGTTTTTTACTATGAAAGAATATTTTGCAATGGAGAATTTGCTCTTGAATTCTTAATTTATTCCATATGTTACTTCATATTTTTATAATTTTTTTCCAATCTAATAATTCATTTATATTTTAATTTTGAAACAGTGATAGGATTGAATAAGTATCAAAATAAGTATTGTTTTATACTAATTCATGTTTATTGCAAAAAATAAAAATACTAATAATATTGCAAAAGGAGAATATCACAATTTTTCAAAAACTATAACAAATAAATAACATTGGGCGCCTGCTAATTAGTGTTGGACGCGCCATTCGGCAATTATTTCGAAGCTTAATAGCCAACACATGCATTGTTTTGAATTCTTTTTTTATTCATGTTTACGTGAGTACTTAAATTTTCTGAAAAAGTTTTATGATATCAAAAAGCTATTTATAGAAGAAAAACTTATTAAACAAATTTGTAACAATAAAAAAAGAAAAATTATATATTTATTTTTAAAATATATCACACTAGTGATTATATATATAACGATACTTTATCCCATTGTAAAGTAATGTTTGTTTTGTTACATCTATATGATATAATAATATTATTTTGTCACTTATCATACCTTCACTACAGTATATTCCTTGTTTCAAGGAAAAACTAACTTAGGTTTAAGGTAATAAGGTAAACTTTCTCTTCCCCTTTCTATATATAATATTCACACATAAATTAAATTATTATGTTAATTAAAATATACAAAAATTATAATTATTTAAATTTATTTTTAAAGAAAAAAATTACACCGTAATATTAATTTTAAGAAACTTATATAATGATTATTTTTATTATATTATTTATTATAATTTTAAATTAAATAATGACTATTTTTTATATTTTTAAGATATTAATTATACTTTAAAATGTTATATAATTTTAAAAATAAAAAATAGCTATATAAGTAAAATATATTTTGTATAATTTAGTTAAATTTATTGTTTTAATAATTTTCATAATTTAAAGTGAAAAATAATTTTAGAAAAATTACGCATAATTTTAATAAACAAATTATCATTTAAACATAACTTGTGTCTTATCATGTTCTCATTTATTATGTCATATTTTCATGTTTTTAATTAAAATTTGTTTTATTTTCTTATGCGTTTGTGTTTGCTCATAACTTATTTTTCACTTACAATTTCAATTCAGATATTGAGTAATAATATGCTTGGAAAATAATATTAATACACTGTAAAGTACTAATTATAAATAAAAAGTCATAAAAATGTATTTCGTGTAACTTTTTCTTTAGAGTAAATTTACTTTTTTTATTAGAGTAAAATTTATGCACATGTTATTCAGTAACAAAGTATAAAAGTATTTTTCTTAACTCTTTAACTAATATAAATTTATACATAGGTTATTTATATATGACATGATATTTTAAGCACATTCAAATTAATATAACATTAAATATTGATAATCAGTACTTAAATTGACAAGTTAGATATACTCTTTTAAGAACCAAACAATTAATAATATTCTTTTTTTATGTATATTTATATATAGTGGTTCCAAAAAGTGTTAATAATAACTTTTAATGTATTTTTCAAAAGCACTTCTAATTTTTGTAAATCTCACTCTCTATTTAAAGAGGTCATAAAATTTAATTTTATAATAAAAATATATTTAAAAACGTATCAGCGAATGTTGCTTCTTGCTACAAGTCCCTACAGAAAATTTTTGTTTGAATTAGCTTATCTTGGAACTGATAATGGAATCACTTTCATTTTCATGACACCAACTGAGATGGGATAAGCACAAAGACGTTTTTGTTATGACCAAGAGAAAGAGACAACAGAAGGGACTTTTGATACCATAAATTTTAGATTTTGTGTTGTTTTGATAAACCAAACGTTGTCCCACTCTCTTTTGTCTCTTTTCTTATCAATTTTTGCTGCACTACTTTTGGTGGGTTATCACTTAGCACCCTTATAATCCACTTATACTTATTTCCCAACACTTGCAATCCACTTCACATTTATCTCCACGGTTTTATGTGTCAAGAGAAAAAAGTTTCTTCGTTTTAACTCTTACTCCATTTCAAAAGTGAAATTAATTTATATTATGCTTCCAAATTCTTCTTTTCAATGAAAGAAGGAGCAAAATATTTTAAACTACACATTGGAGATCTCATAAGGTAAGTTTACAATATATAATAATCTTCTAAAGTGGCCTCCTCACTTCAACATGCTTAAAATAAAGGTACCCAAAAAGAGTAATAAAAAAAACATGCTTCAAAATTCAAGTTATATATCATTGAATGCTGGTGGTTTTAGAAGTGGAGTAGAAAATTAATCAATGTACTCAATGAAATGATTGGTTGCAAGAGATGACGAGCCTTTCACCATTTGGTAACACATAAGGATTCCATTGCCATCAAGAAAGAATCTCAAATCACACTATGAATCAAATTAAAAATGGATGAATAAATGAAATTTCAAACTTTGATGAGGAAATAAGAACTAAATGGCACATTCCCAACTTTATTATAAAAAACAGGTTTGATGTAGTTTCAAATACGGTGAAGATAAACATTAATTACCAATTCAATTTGACTTAATAAGTGTATATAATTTAGTTATAAACACAGGTATTTTCACTTGAAATATTCTAAACTAATTGAATTTAAAAGTTTTTTTCGGAGTTTTATTCTAGTAGAACGGGTTAGTTTCAATAGTCAATGGTAGGCGGTTGTTTTTTTCGTACTTCTAAGTTTTAATATGTGTTCAGTCAACTTCTCTCACTTTTGAATATTTATTTTCGAAATTCTTCCTAAGCTCACAATCTCGATAAGAGTTCTGCAAGTATTCCAACATTCAAGTCAGTCCTGGTCTAACTAATGTAAATGAGTAATATAAGCGGTATTAAAACAATAATACTTTATTCTTTGATATCATATTCCCTTTTATAGGAATATGGTTGGCCCTTACATGGAATGAGCTTAAGGCCCAACTTACCCAATGTGTATTGTGAGCTTTGATTAAGATGTACCTTTTTAATGTTATAATGTGTCTACCTTATCAGTGTCACGTGTCCTATGATGATTAACAATGGATAAGTAATCCATCGTCCAACATAAATGTGTTTGAATTATGATCAAATGATATTCGGTCGATCATTACATATTGTCATACAATTATATATTAAGTGGGTTGGTAGGTTTACCATACAGTACAAATTCAAATGAAATTTGAGTTATTAAAAAAAAAACCAGTATTTTTAATTTGAAAAAAAATTGAACTCTTTTATGTTAAGGAAAATTTAAATACGACTAATTTTCCTCCTAAAAATTAGTCTTGCATAGGGTTTAAACTATTATGGTACCTGCATTATTTTTTTGGTATGTTTGATTAAAGAGAGACCAGAATGAAAAAAAAAATCAGTTAGGATTATTTATTAATATAGAAATAATAATTAAAGGAATAAAAGATAATGAGTTTCACCTATGTTTTTACTTTATTTTTATTCAAATTTCTACTTCTTTCCAATTTTTTAAACTTTTTAGACTTTATTTCTTACTTATTTTCACCCACTTTTAAAAATATTCATCATATTTATTTTCTTTCTGTTAAAGGGATCCAATAAAAATGTTTAAATACCTTAATTATATATAAAAAATGGATCTAACTTATTTATAGTATATATATTGTTTATTTTAATATAAATTAATGTTGGACAGTTATTTTTAATATAGGTATATTTTTAAAATATTTTTTTTAATTTTATAACAAATTTTATTTTTGAACAAATAAAATAAAATAATGATATTAATCACTATATTATACTAATATAGTTATATTAACGAATGATTGATGAATTGAATGAAATTATTGTTTATTTATATGTTTAAATAGAGTTATTAATAAATTTTTTATAAACAAAATGTAAGTGGAATGAGAAGAAAGTGAATATATATGGAGGTCCTTGAAGTTTGTTTGTGCCTTGGAAAGCCCTTACATATCTATATATATATATATATATATATATAT
>Ga0209489_108680_pt1 | contig 13542 bp, 9 predicted proteins | sample SiratrowhiteBW_FD_187527 | JGI IMG/M metagenome (GOLD analysis project Ga0209489, IMG submission 187527) | Root nodule microbial communities of legume samples collected from California, USA - Siratro white BW (SPAdes) (version 2) | ecosystem: Host-associated > Plants > Roots > Nodule | place: USA... | reverse complement strand
TAAAATTGGAATATGCTGGACTTTGAAGTAAATGGATTGATTTCACTGAAGTTTGTATACTTTGGATTCTTGATTTTTAGTCTGAGCTTTACCCTAATTAATTTACTTATTATATTGGAAACGTAATCTTTATTCAACCCTCAGATTCTTGGCGAAATATTACCAAAAGAAACACTTCTGTGGAAACTGAAGATGCTTAAGATAGCTTCGGCTTATGCCCATTCACGCCTTTATTCAATCAAAGCTCAAACTTTGATACTATGCAGGTTCATTCTCTTTGTCATTGTACATCTTATATCTGTTACAATATTGAATCATAAGTTCTTTGTTAACTATGCTGGAAGTGAAGTATCGATCATAGTTAGACTTCAATGTATGGAATGGGCAAACGGAAGAATCTCTTGATCTATTAACCAGATCCTAATCAATTGCTATGGGTTAACTTGGTCAACAAATAAAAGCGTAAATGGTGAAAGTATTTGAATTTTATCGGAAAATAAAATTATATAATGATGAAACTAGTGGAATTTCCACTGCTGATCGCAATTCCTTTTAATTTGTGCATTAACTTAAATTTTATAATGAATTCCCAGGGTGGATTGTAAGTTAATCGCATTGCATACTTTTGAATTGTATGAAGTGAAACTTACTTTGTGATTTGCCATTATAGTGGAAATGATCCGCTACTACCTAGTCATCAGGAAGGTGAAAGACTACTCAAGTTACTGCCTAAATCTAAATGCGAGCTTCGTAAATTTAATGGCAGTGGCCATTTCCTATTCTTGGTATGGCATTCTCCATTTCAACTTTTTTGATGACTGCCTGACATTGTGTTATGCCCATTTCATCTAGTTGGAGAAAAAGATATCAAATATCAGTTGAAATAAAAAAACCCTAATATGGTTCCTCTATCCACTACTAGCAGGAAGGAAGCATTGACCTGGTAACTATAATCAAGGGAACTTCATACTACCGCCGTGGCAAATCTCATGATTATATATCTGATTTTATACCCCCAACACCTGATGAGGTGAGAAAAGTAATAGAATCATACAGGTAAATACAATTGGATTAATTTGATCATATATTGATTAATTGATTGTAGTATATCATGAAACTAGTTATACCATTAACACCTTTCACTTGTAATGCTTACAGTTTGTTTAACCTTGTGGCAACTGTAATGTTCTCAACATTGGAGGATGGGAGGGTTGTAAAAGGCCTTGCTGGAATTCCTTCAGAGGGGCCTGTTTTGTTTGTTGGCAACCACATGCTGCTGGCATTAGACTCAATTCCCCTGTTGTGTAGATTTTTTTCTGAAAGAAACATCCTTGTTAGAGCGATGGCACATCCCTTTTTATTTACGAGAACTAAAAATGGGCCAGATATATCTTATTTTGACAATTTCAGAATTATAGGTGCTGTCCCTGTAGGACCAACTAACCTCTTCAAGCTTTTTTCTTCCAAGTCTCATGTCCTGTTATATCCTGGTGGAGTACGCGAGGGTTCTCACAGGAAGGTAAATCCAAATCAGTAAACTCTTTCTTTACTAGTCTACTTTTAGGTATGAACCTTCTTGGACATAAATGCAACAAGATGAGCTATATATAAGTCTTGGAACGAGCTATGGAACTTATGAGTTCAACGAATTATCAGATACCACTGTTTTGTATTTAATTTATTTTTGAGAAAAAAAAAAGAGAATACGTAAATTGCATGTGTAGATAAAATCATCACTTTCCCTTTACAACAAACAATCTATTCACCTTTAGATTCTCCTCAATGTTTTCACACACGTTGCTTTTTCCAGTCTTCCTTTGCCTCCAGCTAGTGGGATTTACTCTGCGCATAGTTGGGATTTTTATAGGCCTTCCCCACACGTGCATACTACCATTTTTTACGATAGACTTAACTGTAATCCTTGTAACAATATCAGGGTGAAGAGTACAAATTATTTTGGCCTGAAAAATCCGAGTTTGTAAGGATGGCGGCAAGATTTGGAGCCAGAATCGTCCCTTTTGGTGTAGTTGGAGAAGATGACGTTGGTAAAGTAAGTTTTTATCTTTTTCTGAACCAATCATTTCCTTTATGAAGTTATTGAACCTTTTTATAGAAAGCATAATTCTACTAAACTTATAATTTTACATACTTTTGTCTGTGAACATAAGGATTTAATTTTGGTTAGCTGTGAGTGAAATGCATATTTTTCATTAACATTGAAGGGTTTCTTTTTTTCACTTTTACCACAAAGCACTAGTATCTTCCATGAATTCAAGTGCTACCACGTCAATAAATGATTTTGAATTCGCGGGTAGTTGTTAGGATAGTCAACTTAGTCATATGAAGTGATAGCAAATCAATGGAATTTTTGTTTTTTTTTTTTTTGGACATTGATGATAAATAAAAAAAGTAATGTTAGCTATCTCTCACTATGTATTTGCATGTATTGGAGGCTGAGTAATTGGGAGAGACTTTTTAATTGGTGTCAAGAGAAAATGTTAGAGATAATAATGGTTGCTTTCTCACAACTTTGGCTTGTAATTTAGGCTAATCTTTTATTGTAAAAGGATTAGGCAATTTTATATTGTAAAAGCACCTGAACTAAAAGCTGGAGAGGATTTAAAAAATTCTTACTGGAAAATAATTCTCAAATTGCTATTAAGTGGAAAAAGAGGTTTCTTTTCATCCCTGTGTTATGATCTGGTCTCAAATATTGTGAGTTACAAAGGATTACATATATAGGGAGGAAAATGTATCTGCTGATGTCTTAACTAAATGAGAAATGTCCTGGATGTCGTCATGGAAATAAGGATTATATGTTGTTCCAGATTTTCTTGCAAAATCTTCTATGCTAGCGGATGCTTCAACTGTGCTTTTTAATAGACTATTGGTCCTTTGTTGGCCTCAGGACCTCTTTCTTGATAAAAGAAAAAAAAAAACTATTATACTTATCATAATATTAATTATGATTAAACACAATTTAATCCTTATACGAGGCATGAATTCCTGTCATAAATTTTAAATTTGGTTTCTACACATAAATTTATTAAATCAATCTCTACATTTGCAAACATGTTTAGTGTATATCGTCAAAACTAGCTTTTAACCTTTAACAATTCTAGGTTGAGAATTAAAATTTTAAATATTCTTTATATTATGAAAATTAAAAGTTTAAATATTCTTTATACTATGAAAATAAAGAGATGTACAAAAGATATAAGATTTTATATTTTTCTATTAAAACAAAAGTAAAGGTGGAATATATTTGGGTATTGCCAAAAAAAGAAAACAAATAAAAATATTATAATATGATATTATCATAAAAGAGTTAAATAAATAGAATTGATGATAATTTGATTTTGTCATAAAGACAAAATCAATAATTGATGTTAGTTTCCTTCTAAAAGCCTTATATCATATCCTATTAAAACCCTCAACAAGTTGGAAAACAAATATTGATCTGACCTAGCTTGAAACAAATATTCTTGAAAGACTGAAGACCTAAGACTTTGGTATAAATGTTTGTTAGTTGCTCCATGGTGAAAATGAGAAGCAAATGGATGAGACCATTCTTCAATTTTTCTCCAACAGTGTGACAATTTATTTCTTTATGTTTCGTATGCTTGTGAAACACTAGATTTGCTGCAATGTAATCAACTAGAGAAAAGACCTTTCAATAGTTTATAGTGGGTGCAAACCTCACCTTACAAGCTGGTTTTATAAGGTTGAGTTGGGCTTAAAGTCCACTTCCAATACTTCATAAGTGCAGTTGGCCTCCAAAAGAGTTGAAAGGAAACTGCAACTCAAATCACAAAATATAAATAATTTAAAGACAATGTAAAATAGAGTAAAGAGTATAGAGAAATAGACATAAGTTTATACTGCTTCACCTTAAAACCAAGACTATGTCTAATATTCTTAAGCAAATAACTTAAGAGCTCTCACTAAAAACGAGTTTCGACATCTCTCCAAGAACGACTATTGTATACATCTCTAGGCAATGAGTTTTCACACCTCTTTAGGAATGAGTTTTCACTTCTATCTTAGTATACCAGTCCTAATCTCCCTCTGATATTAAGACATCTCAACAATGACAAAAAAAAAATAAAAGAGACACTCTTAATAGATAGAACAAATACTCTCAATAGAGAGAACAAATTAAGTTCATAGGGTAATATTCACAAAGTGAGGATTATAGTTTGCACTCAACCCTTTTCATAATTGCCTTCAAATAACATATATAAACAATGAATCACAAAGTAAAATTATAGTATTTCTATTTCTCACTTTGTGTATTTGTTCGTTTTTTATGTATTTCTCATGATCTTCAAGGTTTTTATATAGCCACTTGAACGATGACCATTGAAGTTTCTTTTAATGGAATTTTCTGCACTGATGAATATCTGCATCTTCAACGCATGTTCTAAATTTTCATTCTATTTGAACAACTTTTAATCTATGCAATAAAACTAAACATTGAGATGTGATATACTAATCATCATCTACATGAGTATGGTTCTGTTTTCCATATTTCTTCTTCTATCAAACGCTTTATTAGGAAACACTTCTTTAAAGTAATATTTGCTTCCTTGTCACATTTATGATCCTTTGTATTCTTTCTTGATTTGTAGTAATTTTGAATGTTTGAAGCTTTATTATGTCTACACTTGATCTTTCCATAACTCGTGCAATTTGTCTTAACAATTCTTCCATTGAAATCTCAATAGAAAACCTCTGCTTTGATATCTTTTGTGTATTGCTTATCTTCCTAATCTTTCTTGGGAAATAATTTGAACCTGATTTTCAATAGTAATTTATATACAAGCACATGAGTCAATCAAAATCAATCGAATTGAGTCAATCTGAAATATAAAAACTTTTCAATTCAAAAATTCCATTGTTAATCTCTTTTTAAAAACTTTCTAAGTTTGTATGATTTTAAATATTGAAGAAAGTTAGAATTAAATAATATTTAGTAATTTCAAAACACAATTTTGAAATTCATTCAATATCAAATATGTCAAGTCTTTCGTTAAGAGAATGAAAGCTTTCTATATTAGTTAATTCAGTGCATTTTAATTTTAAACTTTCATGTAATATGGATTTAATAATATCAAAACAAGTTTTTAGAATAATTTAAATTCAATTATAAACTTAAACACTGAATTTAGAAACTCATTGTCATGATAGATCATCTATCACGAGAATGAAGAACATTGAACACTTTGTGTGATACGTTCAATGCGAGTATTGTCTGGTATCAATGTTGACCAGATTATTTGATGCTTTTTGGTCTGCATGTAATATCTAGGTAATTCATCTAGCAAGACTATGCGTTATAGGTTCATCTGATATGATTTTACATCATTGGTTTGTCCATTGTGTTCACATCGTCTGTCCAGTGTATCGTCCAATGCATTATTCACAAGATATCATCTGATGCATTCATCTTTGCATGATCGTCTATCAGATTGAACTGCATTTTGTTTGCTATTTAATCCTTTATTTTCTTCACACATGTAAGCTTTGTTATATTCCTTAACTAGTCTTATAGTGTCTGTTATCATCAAAACTCATAGTTCCTCATTTCATGAGACCGTTTGGCGAGTATTAGATCATCTAGTTGGTTCTGGACCATCTATAATGTCTTAATATTCTTAAGTTAGTTTCTACTTATGTAGATATATTTAATTCGATTCCTATTCTTCATTTAGTCTCTTAGATTGAAAAATGTACATGAATAAAAACTAAATTAAGAGCATTTTACACGTTAAGAACTAAACTAAAATTCGTCATGTTCGTATGATTAGTAATCTATTATATGAATAGAAAGGCTAAAGGTCAACAATTGTTAGTATAATGATGTAATGGTAATAAATGCTAAATTAAAAATACTTAAAGGATTGATAGTCAACATAGGATTGTTATAGGCAGTGTTATGATAATAGAGAAAAAGAAATATGTAACGTTTGTACGTGTGAAAATGGATTTAATAAGTTTTACATAAAGAAACCAAAACATCTATAAAGATTAAAATAATGTGTTTAAGTTTTAACTATTGATTTATTCTAATATTTATAAATTGTGGGTTTGTCATATTTTCTATAGATGTTATAGAGGTTAGTTATAACTCTAATTAATCCCTCTTTTTTCTTAATCTATGAAAATGTCCATATTTAAATTTAATTCTCCCATGACTCGTAGATGGTCGACTTGGATTTCCATAACAAAGTATATCACATTGGTCTTTTCAGGTAGTTTTTGATTATAATGACTTGGTGAAGATTCCTTATGTTAGGTCTAAAATAGAAAGTGACACAAATGAGGCTCCACAATTGAGGTATCTTACGTGTTTTCATACCAACTTATGAAACATTCCACATTTTTATTGTCCTTTATATTTATGCATATATGTTACTATATTGGAAATCTAGGCGTGGTTTTAGTGGTGAGGTGGCAAATCAACAAATGCATATGCCTTTGATTTTGCCTAAAGTTCCAGGCCGGTTCTACTATTATTTTGGAAAACCATTGGAAACACAAGGTATGCCAATGCATATATTACAACTTGGAATGTACATAAAATGTGGTGTTAGATATTATTTTTCCTTTAATGAGATATTGTTTGACAGGAAGAGAACAAGAACTGCAAAACAGGGAGAAATCTCAGGAGTTCTATTTGCAAGTGAAGTCTGAGGTTGAGAGATGTATTACTTACTTAAAGGAAAAAAGAGAAACCGATCCTTGCAGAGGTCTAGGGCATCGACTGTTATACCAGGCCACTAATGGTTTCAACTCTGAAATTCCAACGTTTGAAATTTGATGGTTTTACACACAAAAGAAGGTAATTTATTAGTCATCATAGCAGGAATGCACAATTTCTAAAAAGAAACAGGAATGTTTAGTATTCGCTTGATTTTGTAAAACATTAATCTTTGTTTAATCTTTTTAATACGTTCTCTTAATTTCAATTATATGTTTCACGTCTATAAAACTTAAACAAGAGATTTATATGGATTTCTGACCAACCAAATATTAATAAAAACAGTTTTGAATCTTAATGCATATAGTTATATATCTTTTTTATCATTAGAACACAAAAAAAAAAATGCATATAAGGTGTGACAAGTAGTAGTCAAGTTCCTAAAAAATAAAAAATAAAAAAAATAATACCTACGTGACTATGGCTTGGATAACGTGAGCCTAAGATGAGTTTTTTTGAGGGAGGATGCATTTGTTTTTATATTTTTGTTATAGAGTGAGTCTCCTAATACCATGGCACTGGAATAAAAGTTATTTTAAAAGTGGTATGATAATAGTGAAACTAAGAAAATAAAATTAGAATAACTCTTGCCATAGGTATGTTTTTATTAGTATTTTATTTGATTATTGATAAAAATATATATTTTTAAAATAAAAATTATTTTATTCTTGTCACCAAGGGTCTTAATTTGAGATTTTTTTAGGTCATGTGAGCATATATACTTCAATAGAGGTTTCATAAGACCCAAATTTTATGTATGAAAGGTGTAATGAAGATGTCCTTATATCTGAATTGTCAAATATTCAACTTTTAATCAATGATTGTAAGTTTTCTTCTTCTTTTTTTATCTTGTAAATTACTTCAATAATATATATTTTTTCAATTGATGGGTAGAAGTTACTATATAAGTTCTTCGTGATTCTTGGTTAAGTGTTCATAATTGATAATCGAAGTTTAAATTCATTGTAATAGATCCGATGTTTCTGTGACATTTCTTTCAAAATCTTTAACAAACCATTTTGGTGTCAGGTGCTTTTAGCAGGTATGTGTTGACAACCTGAATTTATTGGTGAAAGTTCATTGAGCATAGGTAAGGAAAACACGAGTAATTCGTTGAAGCGATGCATCAAATCGTGCAAGCAAATAGAATGCACTGGATTTATTTTGTCAATTATTATTTCATGTTGGACAATTTAATTCGTCGAAGTGAAGCAATTCCTTTCTTAAATTGTTTCAGCATTCATCAAGCAGCTTGTTGTAGTTGAAGAATATTTTGGCACAAACAAATCTTAACTTTAATTATTTTCAATTCCGAGCTATTTTGTTTTTTTTAATCTTAGTTTTTTTAAACAACAAAAAATAAATTTTAGATGAAATATTTAAAAAATGTTCCAATAGGTTAAAATGTGAGTGATCACATTCTAGACAAAAATTATTATGTTTAACAAAGATTTGGAGGTAGAGTTATACAGGGTTACAATAACCAACCCCATATATAAGTATAACAATCACATATTACAATAACGAACCATTCAGAATGTATACATTATCATCTATGTATTCTTAGTCATATGGTAACCTTTATAATCCACACGTCTCCAACTATTTGTAAGGTGATTTTGTTGTACATTTCTAAGTATCAAGAATGTTCTAACATGAATTAGGTCTGATCTAACTTGAGAAAGAGCCCACCCAACCCAGTTTGACTTGGGTTCGACTTGGCCCAGCCTAACCTAAATTGACTTTGTTGTAGCCTAGTTTGACTTGTTTTGGCCCAACCTTTCGTGACTTGGACTTAGCCTGACTTGACTTTACATGAGTTATGTTAAACCTGATCTAATTTTACCTTACTTTAGTCTAACACAACCTCACTTTTCATAACTTAAATTGACTTAAACCCACCTTAATTTTAAATTTTGAAAATCCAAAAAAGTTATCCTATCTTTATCCAATTCAAATTCAATTAAATAGATTAAACTTAAAATACAAAAATATGAATTTGAATTTGAGAAAAATTCATCAAAAACAAACTTAAAATAATATGAATTTAGATAATTATAAATTAGATTTAAAAATTATTTCTTTTCACAACCTAACTTTTAGCAACTAGAATTTCACATTTGTGTCCTAACCATATCTAAAGGGAAGTGGAATTTATATGAAGTTATGAGAAAAAAATAGCAACATATGCAAATAGTATGTAATATCTATCTTTCTTTTCTTATTTATATTAATAAATATTAATAAATAATTATTATGTGAGGATTATTAACGATTCTGTTAGAATATATTAACGAATAATAAATAATTATTATATGAGGATTATTAGCAATGTAACTATTTTGTTATGATCTTATTATTCCATTTACTTCATATATAAACCAATTTTCTTTCATCAATAAGATAAGAGAGTTTTCATTTGCAATTTTATCTTATGTTACTTTCTTCTACATTGTGTTAATAATGGTGGATACTAAAAGTTGTTATGGTATAAGAGATTTCTAATTGAGAGAACTCCATTGTGCAAACTCTGACTTTGTTCCATTTGCAAGAATTCATCATCTGTAATGACTTCATAAGTGCCATTATTTTCAGTAGCAAATATGACTACTTCGTTGTTTGATAATCTACCGGTAAATCTTCTGAATGATTCTTCCAATATATATTATGGTTCCTTCAACAAAAATTCTCAACAGAAAATCTCTCTCAGAATTCTCAAAAGCCAAGAGATGGACCAATGATGACAAACATTATAATAATAAGAAATGCACAAATTGTGGTAGAAGAGGTCACACAATTGATGAATGTCATCGCTTACATGGTTTTCCACCAAACTACAAAAGGAGAAAATTCTTTGTTAACAATGTTACTGCAATCAAAACTGCAAATGAGAGTAAGGCGCTTACAAACCACGAGGAGTCTCAACAGTCTTCTAGTTTTAGTTTGACCAAAGAGCGATATAACTCTCTCCTGAATCTTCTTTAGCAATCTCAGTTAGTTGTCACCCTTAGCATTGAACATCATGCACATCACATTTCCAATGCATCCACATGTATCATCTGTAATCTAAGATCACTACCAAGGTATGTCTTTTGGATCTGATCTTAGATTCAGGTGCCACTAATCATATTAGCTCATCACTAGAGAATTTTTCTACATATAGAATTATTTCTGATATTCTTATCAAGTTACCTAATGGAACTACAATTTTTGCAAACATTAAAGGCACTATCATATTTTATACTACATTCATTCTGCATAATGTACTGTACATACCAGGATTTAACTTCAATCTCATTTCAGTATCTCAATTAGCCATAAAATTTGATTGTTCCATTAGGTTTACCGATCAAATCTGTGAAATACAGGACAATCGCATTATGAGGATGATTGGTTTTGCTAAGATACACCACAGACTCTATGTTCTTGAAAATCCTAAGGGACCAAGAAAACATTTTGCCCCAGCTTCAATTTTAATAAATTTTCTATCTGTTAATAAGGTGGATGATTGACATTTTAGACTAGGTCACTTGTCTAAGGACAAACTATCTGTATTGTCAACAAAGTTTGATTACATTTCTAGCAAAACAGGTAATAATTTTTGTCAAATATGTCCACTTACTAAACAGAAAAGACCATTTCTTGTAAGCACTTCTTCAAGCAATAAAATTTTTGATTGGTTACATATGGATATTTTGGGACCATTAGCCATTACTTCTGTGTATGGACATAGATATTTTTTGACTGTTGTGGATGATTTTTCTAGACATACTTGGATTGCTCTTTTTGAAAACTAAATCAGAAGTACAGGGATGCATTAAATCTTTCATTATTTTGGTTAAAACTAAATTTTCTACTATTGTCAAATGCATTAGGTCTAATCAAAGACCTGAATTTAATTTGCATCAATTTTATTCTCTCAAAGACATAGAACATCAAATGTCTTGTGTTGAAACTCCACAACAAAATGGAGTGGTAGAGAGAAAACATCAACACAATTTAAGCATTACTAGGGCTCTTATTTTTCAACGTAACTTAATTTTTTTGGAACTTTGCAGTCTCTCATGTTGTTTTCTGCTTTGTAGGTTGCCTAGCAAGGTTTTACATAATAAAAGTCCTTATAATATTTTGTACAAGTATTCTCCTGATTTAGCTCTTATTAAAGTCTTTGGTTGTGAAGCTTTTGCATAAGCTTTAGCTCATAATAGGACAAAACTTGATCCTCGGGCTAGACGGTGTGTTTATTTAGGCCACAAACCAGGGATCAAGGGTTCACTTCTTTATGACTTACACACTAGAGATATTTTTTTTTATCCAGAAATGTCTCATTCAATAAAAGTAGTTTTCCTTTTAAGCATATTGTCAATCATATAGATAGTGAAAATTTTGTCATGCCACATTGACACTGATCTCTCTTTCCTTACATCCTCTTCACCACTACAAAACTAACAAACATCATATATTCTTCTATAATAAAATTATTCCTCTCCCACTACACCACTACTAAACTAACAAACACCATATATTGTCTCACAACAAAATTATTCTTCTCCTACTATCACAGCTCATGATAACCATATACCTCCTGGTATAAGAAAATCCACTAGAAGCACCAAACCTCCTACTTACCTCAAGGATTTTCATTACAACGTAGCTGTGGGCATAGAGAGCAAAAATTCCTCTTTAGTTAAATATCATATTTCTAGTTTTGTTAATTACTCAAAATTTTCTATAAGAATTTTTCATTTAGTATCTCTTTCATTGTAAAACCCAAAACTTATACACAGATAGTGAAACATGTGAACTGGAGGAAAGCCATGGATGATGAGATTAATGCTTTAGTTCAAACTAGAACCTGGGGAGTTTGTTGACCTCGCGATTGGAAAACAAACAATAGGATGCAAATAGGTGTATAAGACTAAACACAAGGCTGATGGCTCAATTGAGTGGTTCAAGGCTAGGCTAGTAGCCAAGGGATTCACACAACAATAAGGCATTAATTTTAGAGAAACTTTTTCTCCAGTGGCTAGAATCACTACTGTAAGGCTCTTACTGGCCATTACAGCCATTAAAAATTGGCTCCTTGAACAACTTGATGTCAACAATGCTTTCTTGCATGGAGATATTCATGAAGAAGTCTATATGGAGGTTCTTAAAGGTATAGTTCCCCCAAAACCTGGTAAGGTCTGCAAGCTGAGAAAATATCTTTATGGTCTTAGACAAGCTAGTAGACAGTGGTATGAAAAGTTGTCTACAGTCCTTATAGCTTCAGGTTATACTCAATCACAGTCTGATTTTTCTTTATTCACTAAACAATCTACTACGTACTGGTGTATTTACAACCATCCTTGTCTATGTTGATGATATGATTTTGACATGGAATTAAAAGATTACTTCGGTCAAGTCTCAACTTGATTATTTATTCAAAATCAAGCAAGGGCATTTTCCTTAACCAAAGGAAATACACTTTAGAGCTTCTAGATAATGCAGGCTTGTTAGGATGCAAACCTTCTACCACTCCTATGGATCCTCAAATAAAGCTTCATTCCAAAGAGAGTCTTCTCCTTGAAAACATTCCATGTATTGACGACTCATTGGACAACTCATCTATCTTACCAACACTAAGCCCGACATTTGCTTTGCTGTCAATCATCTCTCACAGTCCTTATCAGATCCTACATTGGCTCATTACCAAGCAGCACTCAGGAGGGTTCTTCGTTATCTTAAAGCTAATCCTGGTCGGGGGCTCTTCTTTCCTAGTGATTCTCTTTTACAACTGAAAGATTTTTGTGACTCAGATTGGGCATCATGCCCTGAAACTCGTTGCTTTGTTATTGGTTTTTGCATTTTTCTTGGTGATTCATTAATCTCTTGGTGGTTCAAGAAGAAAAACACAGTTTCACAGTCGTCCTCTGAGCTGCCGTGCTTTGGCATTGGCAACCCGTGAAATTTAGTTATTGTCTTATCTGCTTCGTGATTGACATATTCCTTCTCAAGCCACTATTGTTCTTTTTTGTGACAACAAGTCTGTCTTACATTTAGCTATCAATCCTGTGTTTCATGAGTGTAACAAACACATTGAAATCAATTATTGCCATGTGGTTAGAGAAAAGGTTCATGATGGTGTTCTTAGTTTGCTTCCTATCAACACTAAGTCACAAGTTGCTGACATCTGTACAAAACCTCTCATACCGAAGTTGTTCTTACATCTGTTATCCAAGATGGGTTTAATTTATACACTCCATCTTGAAGGGGGTATTAATAAATATTAATAAATAATTATCATGTAAGGATTATTAATGATTCAGTTAGAGTATAATGAACAATAAATAATAATATAATAATTATGTAAGGATTATTAGCAATTATGTTAGAATAATTATTCTATTATGATATTGTTGTTCCATGTATTCTCCATATATAGAGTAACTTTCTTTCATCAATAAGATAAGAGAGTTTTCATTTACAGTTTTATCTTCTATTACTTTCTTCTACATTGTGTTAATAATAGTGGATGCCAAAAGTTGTTAATTTACAATATTAAACTCTATGTTTACTCCCCTTACTTTACCTTCTCATGGTTTACTCTTCCTGCACCTCCATATCATCTTCCTGCACCTCCATAATTTTCAAAATTCCAATAATAGATATGAGTAAATTACAAAATTATCCCTGCTGCTATAAAAGAAGGTTTTCCATGGAAGGGGTGCGGTGCATTTCTGAATAGCGGTAGAAGGTGTCGCAGTGGTGGTGGGAGGTTCCTACGGTGTTGGAGTGAG
>Ga0209489_108677_pt1 | contig 13543 bp, 9 predicted proteins | sample SiratrowhiteBW_FD_187527 | JGI IMG/M metagenome (GOLD analysis project Ga0209489, IMG submission 187527) | Root nodule microbial communities of legume samples collected from California, USA - Siratro white BW (SPAdes) (version 2) | ecosystem: Host-associated > Plants > Roots > Nodule | place: USA... | reverse complement strand
ATTAAAATATTTAATAACAATAAGTTAAAAAAAAAAAAGGGACAAGATTCACACAAGAAAGATTAAGAAACAATATTTATAATCCAAAATTATTCTTTCGAAAAAAAGAAAATAAAAATACAATCTACAAAAATGAGCCAAGGTTGTCTAAATAATGAGAACCATATTTATAAAATGAAAATACTACATAAAGTTATCTGAATACTAAAATTAAAAAAAAATATATTAAGAGTGCCAATAACAAGCCGTTTTAAGAATTTTTTTTTTTTTCAAAAGCTAATTTTCAATATTTACACTGTTAAATAAACTCCTTATAAATTTAAGAACTTGTATATATAAATACTGTTTGGCCCAACTTCTCCTGTTAAGTAGAAAAAATAAAAAATAAAATAAAAAACTGGACCAAACACACTCTTACTCACATTTGAATAATAATTTATCAATATTTTTAAGTACTTAACTTTATAAACTAGTAATATATTATAAGCACTTACTCAAATTTTATGTCTTAGTCTCTGTAGAACAAAAACAATACATCTTATTTTATATACCAATAATTTTTTATTCCTAGTATTGATTCTCTAAGTAATTTTTTAGCTTTAGATGTTCTAACAGTGTCACAACATTCATGTAAAAGTATAATTGTCGCATTGTGACAGTTAAATTGACCAAAAAAAATTGAAAACATAATTGGTTCTACCATACGAACCAACAGAGTTCGTTTTCTGCTACAAAGTTTTCCCCTTTTTTTTTCTCTCTTTTCACCTTTCCTATTTGCCTTTGGAATTTTATAAACAATTTAGAGAGGCAATTTATATAATGAGTTTAGCTTTGGTAGTGCATTAATTATTTGTGCAGAGAATAGAGGAAGAAAGAGAAGAAGGGAAAAAAATAAAGAACAATCGTCTTTAGTGATGATATATCAGAACCATTTAGTCCTAAATTTTGCCAGTTTAGCAACCACTATGAAATTTATAACACCTTCAGACCTCGTTTCGATCTTGAAAGTAATAGAAGGCGTAAATATATCAATCTTGCTTGTAAAAAAACTACAACATATATGAGATATTGTCTTTATATTTTTAATTGGAATTTAATTATGAGTAATTATCCACTGTTTATAATTGATTTTCACTTGTGATTTTGTCTTTTTTTCTTATCTCTTTTCCTCTAACATAACATCATTAATCAATTTCTACTCTCTTATATATTTTTATTCTGGCATTTCTATTTTCATCCGTGCACATTCTCTTTTCTTTATCAAACAAAACAAAATAATTGAGTTTGAATAAAAAGTTACGAGTTTTCTTTCTCTATATCAGTTTTCCTCTCGTTGATATTTGTTTATGCTATCACGTGAAGACTCTAGAAGGTTAAAAACACTTTCGTCATCTATGTATCAATTTAAGATTTCCTTAACCTTCAGATATGTGTTTAATTTATTTGTTTATTACTGGTTTAATTTATTTCTAAATTAATATTTATTTTATTTCTTTAAATAGCGTGTGTGAATTATTTATGAACTGGTGTTCTATCATTCATATTTAAATTTATATTATTTATTAAGGCGTTGAACGCATGATTTCATATATAATAGTTGAGATTGGTAGGTCTGTGATACTAAATCTTAATTGTTGGCTTTATATATAGTTTATATATTGATTTTTACAACATTAGATGACGCATAATCATAGTCACTTCACTCAATTTAATTGCGACCGTGTGACTGTATTAGAAATTCCTTTTTGAAAACTGTTCACAGATCCAAATAGTAAATGCAAAAAGTGGATTGGTCATTTTTATTAAATTGATTTCTTTAATATGCAAATTTTTATTTCATCTTTAATTAAATAAATCCCATCTTTTGTTTTTAAAATATTTTTAATTTTGTTAATGTTTTTAGTTAGCTAGTCCTAATCAAATGTATTTGAAGTATTTAGCTTGAATTATAAAATTACTTAGAATTTATGTCTCGTTGTGAATCTCGCATAAGAATAATGAAAATTTTTGTAGAATTTGATGTTATTATCACAGTTAGTTAGGATATTTGTAGTACAATTTCATCCATTTTTCGTTACAAATATATCTAAACTAAATATAAAAGTCATGTTAAGTTCGATTTCTAAACATAATTGTACCCAATCTGTTATCGACATTAACTATTTTATTTTTGTCAAAGGGTATTTTTGATATTTCTCTAAAGGTTAAATTTGGAATTTCAAAAAATATGGAGGTACAGGGAGGTGGAGGAAGAAGCGTGGCTAATCTTTCTTAGATAGCATTTTAAGGCAAGGACAGAACAACACTACACGTACTGCCTTCGCGCACTAAAGAGCCAAGCATATTACAAGTCCAAACTCCATGACCAATCCCGTTATTTTAGCAACTTTGCATCAACAATCATTTAATTGCAGTAACCGTTCTCTTCCACCATGTCCCATCACGTATGATCCATGACTCACCAAACCAATTTACAATGCTACCACCCTTGTGTCCTCGAAACCACCGTTCCCCTGTTAACACCTACCGCAGTCAAACCCAAATCAGATTCACCACATCCACATTCTTCATTACTCAAGACCCGAAATATCCATGTCCTTTACCAAAACCACAACAAAAGTGGCCAAACCCTAGTCTGCACAAAGATGTTGTGGGCAATAGCAAATCAATGTCTGCCCAAAAGTGTTGATAGCAAGTCGTACAATGGAGGTGCATTGTAGATTGAGATTTGTGCCAAAGGCAAAAGAGTCGCATTATTGGATGTAGTGCTTGTGAGCTAGTTTACTTAAGTGAAGGTCAATGACTATGAACGGAGAAAGTGGTCGAAAGTTGTGGAATGAATGAGATTGAATTTTGGCAGATGACATTAAATCCTCCTTAAAAAGAAAAAGGGGCTCAGGCTGGAGAAGGGAGAGATGGTGAAAATGATAAATAGACCATTTTCCAATTCTTGATTAAAAGTAATAGGTTCTTTAACCTTAAAGTCCAAACCAAGAGTAGAAACCTAATAGAAATTCCAATTAGCATACCAGAAACTAAAAATTAGGTCCTGCAGCCTTACAGGTCCAAATTCGGACTAGAAGCCAAGTAGAAATTCCACTAAGCACACCAGATAGAACATAAAGATAGGCCATCAGGTCTTAGAATTCTAGCTAGCCTTTTAGAAGTTAAAAGGGTCAAAATTATGATCAATATGTAGTCTAACAGCATACAATTAAGACCCTTATACATATAGATAGTATTTAGAATAAAATGATGATAAAGGATGCTCATCTTTATTCTTGAGTTCAAAATACCTGATGCCGGGTCTACAGCAAGTCAACAACACAGTAGATAAGCTCCAGAAGAAAATTTAGAACCCAAAACATTGGTCACTCTTATTACCGTCTAAAAAGTTAAAAAAGTCAGTAAGGATATAAAACATGTCAGTTGGCAAGCTCCAAACAGAATTTAGAATCGAAAATGCTTTTCACTTTTCAACAGGAATAACTCAACAGCAAGATAAAAGGATAACCAAGTATCGAGCTAATCCAGTTCAAAATTCGATGAGGATATGAAAACATGTCCGTACGCATGCTGTATATATCACATATATAACAATCACCAGATCATTTTCGTATTAATTCAGTATCAATAACTATGGGCAAAAAGGTGATTAGATCTTCGGTAGAGCAGTTGGCAGATCCGCTGGGATATCTGAACTTGCCTGCCACATGAAAATTAAACTTCTGCCATTAATTATACTGGCAATCGATATAGACTAAACTAGTATTAAGTGATTTTAGTAATATGTTACCATTAAGCATAAAGATGGTGATATCATTCTCTTAATGGTGATAAGCCAAAAAGTTTCATATAACAGATGTTTTAAATGTAGAAAGAAATACGTGGCAATGGGTTAGTTTGTCAATCATATGTATGACTGAGATACTACTAAGTATGCAGATCAGCTTTTTCAGGAATAAAAATTTTAAATATGGGGTTTTCAATGGTGTGCCTACCATCATATGAAGAAAACATTAAATACATTCTATTAAATGACCTCATGTGTTTTCGATAATACTTTATTTTCTTAAAGAAAGAATTTTCATTTGAACTTCTTATTTAGAGGGGTCAGATTAGTCAAACATGCCTTTCATTCAGGCCCTAAAATAGAAGTCCAAGCCTAGCCTAGCCTCAACCTACATTTTTCATTTAAATTGACCGGACTACCCTGAACAAATAGAAGCCTCAATGGGTTGGACAAACATACCAGGAATTGATTCAGACCTATAATTTAGAGCCCTAGTCCAATGTTTTAATGGGCCTAATGAGCAGGCCCAGGTCCAACTCGTTTTGCCACCTCTTATCAGGTGTTCACAAACACACAACAGAAAAACACTAAATATTTCATTACAAAAAAAATTTATAGTTCCTTTTTCTCTCCTTTTCAAGTAGGATAAAGGGGTTTCCATACCTGAAGATATCTATTCAACATTGTTGTTGTACTGAAATTAAAGCCCTGAACTGGTTCTCCTTTAGTTCGAGATGCATTAAGTTGCTTTCTGACTTGAGTAGCCAGTGACTGCATTATTATTAACTACGATGAGAATGGACCAGGAAATAAAATGGGAAGAAAACTACAATTGAAATTGCATATGTATTTCTCAGATAAGAGTTGGAAGTCTGTTAGAAATTTCTTAGATAGAAACACAACGAAACATTACTTCTCTACACCATACCTTCCCCAGCTCCACTCCCCACTGATCAAAAGAATTGATTCCCCAAATGAAACCCTCTACAGCAATTCTGTGTTCATAGATTGCCAACAACTGAGGAACATAAAACACCAGGAAATTATGACCAATAAAGTAATTTACATAGATCATCATGCAAGAAAAAATTTGAAGAGTGATCTCAGCAGGAAAATCAAAAGTTGACAAATTATTCCTCATATCATGAGAAAGGGTGACCAACAAATTTAGAATATACAACTCAACCATGGAATGAAAGACGCACATATGGCACCTTTTTATTCTATAAAGAACTATAAACAAAAACTGAAGGATTGAAGAAAACAATATGAACAGAAGGAAAAATGAATGAAAACTACTTCCCAAACAGATAGCTTTTGCAGTAGTTATTCTGATACTGGGCTAAACTGTCAAGATATTATGAATACATCAATGAAGGAAAGCACTAAAGAATAAAACTACAATACTCCTTACAAACCTTCCAAAGTGAATGCTTATTTCTCATGTTAAATGCTTCCAAATCCTAGCTTGGCATATGACAAATAGCTTTTCAAGAGAGCAAAAATAAACTAAAATGCATGTCCATATTGCAAAAATATGAATATTCAATATATTATATGTGCATAACTCTCATCAGTCATAATTATCTAATTTTACTCAGGAACATGCTCAATAAAATAAGTAAATGACAAAAAAAAACCTCCACAAAAAGGAATGAACCATTTTCCTTAATTACTAATCACAACCTTGCGGACTACATACCTGCCCGATATTGTAAGCTTTCAATGATGGAAGCAGTAGGCTGAGAGAAGGTCGGTTCCCGCTGAATGTCTGTAGATTGTTTTAGAAAAAATTGAGCATGCTAGTGACTAAGGATTCTACTACTAAATCTGCAAGTTACACTGAAGAAGAAGGAATATCACCTTGTGAGGAATAAGGTGGGGGGAAACATTTTCCTTTTGCAGCTGCTCTGCTGTCTACAAGATTTTGATTAATGGTCATATTCCTCATGATATATGAGGAGAGTTGTAAAATCTAGTCCACAAAATTTTGAGAAAAAAAAAGGTATTTCTACAAGTTCTATTGAAACCTGCATATCAGTTACCTCTGAGTCGGGAACATTGACACACACTTTTTTACTTATATCCTGATTTATTTGTTTCCATGTGATATATAATTTAGAAGAACAAAGTAAGGACAAATGTACCTTCCCATATGCAAGGGCATCAGGCTGTGCAAAATAGTTGGACATGAGCTCATCATGGTTGCTCACTACTTCACCTGGTTATGAATTCAATTGCTAAAATATTACCAGAGCATTGACTTTATAAAAGTAAATTACCATGATGAAACTTGATAATGCTAATTTGTACTCCTTACCTTTCAGAAAGACAGGTTGCTGACTTTTCACAACTCCAATAAAATCACAAGGAATTACACGCCCCTAAAAAAGTAAACAGTGCAAATTTCTCAACAAATAGCATAGATCCTAAATATTCACATTTTTCATATAGTTATAAAAACATAAAATCAAAAGAAGCAAAGTAAAATTGCAAAAGAGGCAACAAGAAGAACATTAGATTCTAAACTGCTAAAATCTAAATAACTACTGTTTGAAATAGGCTGGTAAAAAAAGGAAAAATTCAGGTCAGCTAAGAGAAATTAAGGAAAGCTGCATATAGGAATGTCTCATTTGTATTAATGTAGAATAAATGTGCCCTTGGACTTTCAGTAACCTAGAGAAACACTAATTGGAGATAACAATTATATCAGAGCACGTTTCTGCTTGTATTTATTTGAAAGACAAAGGAAGGATGAAAATACACATGCAATTTATTCCTGATTTTATTATGCCCATGTCAAAATCTCTAATTTGACCAAAGGATTGGCATTCAAAACAAGTAAAAAGTGGAATTGAAATATCAACCACAACATGCAATTGTAGACATTATTTCATTAGAATGTGTTTTACATCAAAATTAACATTCAGCACTAGTAAGGTAGGCTTGTGACGTGATTAACTTTACCATTATTAAGCCCTTTAGACAAGTAGTGTTTTCACGTATAATTTTTCAAAAAAGTTTATTAATTCTTCTAAGTTCAAACTCCCAATTATATAGTACTTAGTAAATCACCTGATGTAGGAGCTGATAAAAGCTATGCTGCCCATTAGTTCCTGGTTCACCAAAATCAATTTCACCAGCCTCAAATGGTAGAGGAACACCATCAATTGAAACACCCTTGCCATTACTCTCCATGCTAACCTAAAGCAAAAAGATAATAATGAATATTATAAGAATAAAAGTAAAATAGAATTAAAATAATATTCAAGCACAATGCTGCAACAAACTTGCCTGTTGAATGTGGGGGGCCAACTTCTCCAGAGCTTGACTATAAGGTAAGATGGCCTGTAAGAATACCAGAAGTTTAATGTTTTGAATGAGGCCATTTAAGAACAAGAAAACTTATTTGATATTTCTGAAGGGAACAGGTCAAATAAGCACTTACTCTGGCCGGATATCCAAGAAATGAAACATTCCATACGCTCAACAAACCCAGAAGCACCTGGAGTAGTCTCATAAAACGTAATTGAGCATCTCATCATGTACTTTCCAAATGTACAAAACATCTTAAATACAAGAAAACCTAAGGTCCAAGAAACAAGGGATCTGAAAAATTCCAATGAACCAAATTCCGAACCATTGCACGATTTAACCTCTTCTTCGAAAAGAAAGAGAAATATATTATATTAAGAGAAAAAAAAATCCAAAGCTGTGGAATTGGTAATGGGGGAAAAGAGAGGAAATAAAAGACGAAAGGAGCTTTCATGTCATACAGAATATTTAGTTTTACAATTAGAATATAAAATTAACCATACTTGAGGGATAGCCAGTATGGAGCATCACGATAATTAAAAGAATATACGGTTGAACAGAGATCCACATGTCCAATAAAGCTCAAAAGTATAAAAGATTAGAAAAGGGGCACTTACAGGTATATTGCTTTCAAAGGGCTGTGAATAGAAATGTTGATCAATGCTTGAAGCCCCACTTAAGAACCTTTAAGGGAAAAAAAGACCATCATAAAGAAAACATTCAAGTAGATGTTTCTTACGGAAGGAATATTCAAAACTAAGTTGTATTTTACCAGTGCTAATATTATGCAGAACATGATTGAAATCTAAATACATATTAATGGAGATCAAACTACACTATATCTCATTCTTAAAGGTCATGATTATCAAAAGCATTCTTATCTACACCATTCTTGTAATCTGTGAAGTTGATTATTTCCTTAAAGGAAGAAGGTGAGCCACAATAAAGCCACAAGAAATTATACTATTTCTAGGAACATTCTCTTCTAGAAGAGGTGTTATACTAACAGTGAAAGACATACTTCTCTATTACTGAGAAACCGTATTGTAGAGACAATGGCAAAACTCCAACAGCACTGCAAACTGCAAGTCGCATTTCAGAGCATCATAATCAAATCTGTTGTAAACTTCAAATATTCTTTAACAAGGTAAGAAGAGGGGGAGATAGATGAAACATTACTCACCACTGTATCGACCACCGACCCAATCCCAAAACGCAAAAGCATTGTTAGGATCAATACCAAACTTTTCCACAAGCTGCACCATAAATGAAAGAAAAATAGTTAGATATACAGGCATAATAAGAAATAAAAAATGCGCTCTTCATGATTTTTTCTCTTATTAAAGAAAAAAAATACAAAAAATTAAAAATAATACCAAAGAAATTAGAACTTCACCCTTCTGTAATCTATCCTTATTAAAGCTTTATTATTCAATTATTATGTTATTGCGCTTTGGTATAGGTAAGGATAATGTTTTAACACCACATGTGCTGGCAAATAATGCGCATAGTTAAGGATTTAAGAAAGCAAGGCTGCTATATGTATCAAGGCAAACGGTGGTGATCAAACAAAAGCAGACATGATTCATGAATGAAAACAAGAGTTAGACATTGAAGAATACTTAATCAGATAGCGCCAAAAAAGAAAAATATGGCAATACCGTGAGATTTGTGCTAACAGCCACCATATGCTTTGCAACTGCAGAGGGCCTGGAAGTAATGAGAGACAGTCTTCAATTCATTATCAAAGTCCACTCTGAATATTGTCCACTCTATCATTTGAAAAATCGGTGAACATATTTAGAAGTGGGGGGCATGGGGGTGGGGTGTATCTTACAATAAGTTATAAACTATAAGTTCCAAATCTTGTCCTGCACATTTCCTCATAATAAACGAAGGAAACTAGTGAACGCCCAACCAATGCTTACACTAATATCCTTGAGCAACTTCTCTTAATGCGGCACTTACCCAAGTGCAGATGAAATCCATTCTCTAAGAGTTCGAGCATTCAGCATGGTTTCAGCGGTTGTAAAAGTCTTTGAAACAACCACAACTGCAATATACAAATAACAATAAGACATACAAGATAAGCCTCCATATCTATTTAATTATATATATATATTCATCTGTTATACAATCGTTTACCAAGTGTTGTTTCAGGATTTAATCCTGTAATATTTCTAGCAACGTCAATAGGATCAACATTTGCAAGACTGCAGAGATTCAAATAGAAGATGAGATTGGTTTCATGAAAAGAGTACAGCCAGCTTCTAAATGTGTAACTATAGTAAGCTAGACTCAGAAAAGCAAATATTATACAGTTGCAGTCAACTAATGCATGCAGTCACACTCTTCAAATTTCATTGACAAAAGATACTTACAAGCGCAGCTGACGACCCCTTGCAGATTCAATAGCTTCAGGGTCTGCAATATGATATATAAATATATAAATATATCTTCAACAAGTTTACTTGTTGTCGACATTACACTGTTCACACACACACATTTATTATGATATGTGATCACAAATAAAAGGCCAATAATGGTAGAAATGTTATTAAAGAGACTAGCATTAATCAAGCAACCTGTTTGAAGGGCAGTGTGTACAAAAAGTGGACCCAAGAAGCTACCCCCAATACCAATTGCAACAACGTCCTTCAAAGCCTTCCCTGTAGCACCAACCTTTAGAAAAAGGGTTAGTAGTTAATACCCTTTAGTTCAAATGAATCAAATGGTCAGAAAACATCCGTGTAGAATATTGGAGCAGCACATTACCCAAGAACCATTGCGAACCCGCTCAGAGAACTCCTGGATCTTGTCAAGAACTTTCCAAACTTCTGGTACAACATTTTTCCCATCACTTTGTATGACAGCATCCCTTGAAGCACGAAGGGCGACGTGAAGCACTGACCTGTTTTCCGTGCTATTTATCTGAAAGTGAATCCAACATTATCCAAAAAATGAAAAAAAAAAAAAAGAAAAAAAAAAAAAATCAAGAAAAAATAAAGTAGATATTCTGTGTACTAAAAGTGTAAAAATCAAATCACAAACCCTTATATGATAAGCTTGTTAACTTTTACAATCAAGGTCTTACCACCTATAGTCTTTGATTGGTCGATAGTGTATAGTTTTTTACACTTGCCATACATAGATAATATATTAAAGTCAAAATTAACAGAAGCAAATAATGGCATGAGTGTGTTTATGTTTGTGGACAGCGAAACTTTGTTAAATTTGAAGACAACGACTCACATGTTCCCCGCTGTACATGCGGTTAATTTTTTCTTTGAGCGATGCAGCCTAAAAAAATCAACAACAGAATCAGTAATCAGAATTTCGAAAGTCCTTGTTCATGTGTTCACCGATTGATAAAAAAATTCAAGCACGAACGAGAAACTACAAACCTCCGCCAATTTAAGTAGCTTTTGAACAGTTTCGGGAGTGGCTTGCTGCCTTGAATAGTCCAACAGAATGTCGTCGAACTCACTACATAACATACAAAATCATAGAAATTAATTTCCAGCTCATGGAAAATAGGAAACGGAATTCAGAATTCCCCTGTTTTGGACTCAGGAACGGAATAATATACTGTTTGCTTACAGGAGCATGGACCGGCACCGGTTATCATCGGTCAACAGATCGCGAAGATGCGTTTTCTTGATGTCCTCCACATGCGCCTGCTCAAAATTGAAACGCGATCAGTTTAACGATAATTTCCGATCGACGGTGAGAAATAACAACAATAGAAGTTTATCGATTCAATTTTGTTCCGTTACCTTCAGGTCCTTCCATGGCTGAGTATCGGAGACGAGAAAGGAAGATGCCATGAGCGCGAAGAGGGAGAATGTGACTCTGTGAGTGAGTGAATGAATTCGAGAATGGCTTTGTGCGTTGGATGTAAGTCGGAACTTTCTTAACTTGTTTCTTTCACGTGTCAAGTGCCAAATGTTACAGGTTGACGGAACAGAACAAAACGAAAGAGAAAAGCCATTTCATATGAAAAAATTTCATATAATTCTTAACAAATTTTAATTTGATAATAATTCGTAAAAAAAGTTTTTAAGATTATATAAACTGTGCTTTCAGGATGACACGATGTATTTGTCTCAGTGTGGTATACGATGAAATGTACTAAGTTTGGAAAATGGTACCTTTAAAAAGTAACTCGACACTAAAATTAAGTTTTAACTTTTTTTATCAGTAATAAATTATTCAATAATTAATTTATTTTGCATGGATAAGTGTGAATTAGTGTGGTTCATACCTCTTAATATTTAACTATTGCTTGATTAATTGATTAAGGATATAATTTGTATGTAAATTATTTTGTTATCAATCTATGTTCATGACATTATGGTTTTAATGGATTAAACGTTTGAAAATATAAAATTTTTATGGACGTTTATGACGAAAAAGATATAGAAGGATGATAGGTAAATTTCTTTTATCTGACTAATATAAAATCCCATATATTTTATGTTATTCAATTTCTTAGCTAATTTATGCTATTTCTCTTTGTTAATCAATTATCAAGTTGCACACATAGAATTTAAAGATACATTAAAGTTTCATCATTACAAGGTATTTTTGTCTCTTCCAAATCTATTACTAAATTGAAAGAATTTAGTGATTTTGATTAGACTTGTTGTATTAATACAAATTGATCCATTATTAGATTCTGCATTTTATAGAAATTCTCTAATTTTATGGAAAAATAAAAAAGTAAAGTACTCTGTCTTATTCTTCATCTTCATCTGAAAACATAGTATAATTACTATTGTGACCTGTTAACTGCAGCGACGCATCTATCTTTTGTAAAATATTCATATCATTTCTTATTTTACAACTAATTTATATTGTGATAATCAAATACCAGATATATTACAGCCAATTTCAATTTTTATTAGAAAATTAAACGTAGGAGATGGACGGTCACACTGATAGAAAAGCTCGAGCAATAATTATTTAATGTGTGAGCTTGGACCCTTTTGCTTTCTGCAGTCTAGTTTTGCAATGTAGAGACAAAAATACATAATAATCATTTTTTTTTTCAGTTTTTCATTTATGCTCTTCTAGTGCCTTCTGTTAGTTTTTTTTCTTGGAGTTATTTTTCCTCTCCTTTTACTTGTTTAGTCTTTGATATCATGTTTAAAATCGATTAAAATACCTGTGTTTCTATATTAAATTTTCACAACCAATAATAAAATAAAAATTAAAACATTTGAAAAACACTTTCAATATAAACACATAAAAAATTTGGTAAATTTTATCCATGAAACCAGAGTATGCTGTAAATTACGATGGAATTGGTGGTTTTAAAATAATTGATTTTTCAAAATATAACTGTTTTTAAGTATGCATTTAAACAAGAGTTAAGAAGAACAATTTAATGTAACCTCTAAAATAAAGATTACCTTTGAATTATAGATAAAATATGGTTTGTGAAATATTCCATTAAAATAACTTTATTTGACCAGCAGTGATATGTTGACAATCATACATAACCTCCTTACAACTGTGCTGTGGTGCTGACGTGGATAAAAAGTATGATATGACAGCTTGGCAACACTTCGTTATAAGTTGCTGAACCCTCACAATTCCCACAACAAATTCATTTTTAAGAAAAACCAGTGTCTTCATTTTTTAATCGTCACTTCTCTCCATTTGTTGTGGAACTTTATTTAAAGTTTAGGTTTTAAGAGTTAATTTTTATTCAAGGTGTCGTTCGCGTGAGACCACCTTCACAAATTTTTCACTCAGACCTTAAATGCAAAAGCTTCGCTCAATACACGTAGCCACTAACTTCGTTTAATCCTAAAGTTCTTCAATTTCTTCCCCGTTCAATATTTGTTAAACTAGGCTCCAATAGTTTTCTTCCTTTGTTTGGCAAAATGTTAACAATGAAACTATTATAATCCTGTCCTACCATTTATCATTTCTGCCCTTACTACCACGTCATAAAAAAAATGTCACAAATATGGTTATAGTATACGTACAGTTCTCAAAGTTTAATTTTCCTTCTATTAAAACTCGTTTGAATCACCTCAACAGTGAGTGAAAAAATCAGACAAAGTTACTTGTAAGAAATGTGCTGTTCAGAATAATTTTGGCTGTGTTGGTTATGGACGTCACCCAAACGATGTTTAATCATGTTGTCCTCTGTGTTCTGTACTAGTAATCCAGTGAACAGAAAAAAAAAAGTACTGTTCCATTCCTTTTACCAATGAATTAATTAGTACATTCATAATTCTCAAATTTGTTACCTAGAAGACCAACTAAGAAAATAGATAGCCAAAAATGTAATATATGTATATATATATATATATATATATATATAATTACATTAATATAACTTTTGTCAAATATTATATTATTAATTCCTTTATATAAAAGTTTAATTTTAACATTCAACTATTAAATTAGAATTTTATATTA
>Ga0209489_108676_pt1 | contig 13544 bp, 9 predicted proteins | sample SiratrowhiteBW_FD_187527 | JGI IMG/M metagenome (GOLD analysis project Ga0209489, IMG submission 187527) | Root nodule microbial communities of legume samples collected from California, USA - Siratro white BW (SPAdes) (version 2) | ecosystem: Host-associated > Plants > Roots > Nodule | place: USA... | reverse complement strand
GACTACCAAACACCTGCACAATATATCACATTCGTATGTAATTAATTTACAATTCATAAACATAAATAAAAACAAACATTACCTCATCAGTTGTGAAATCAATAATGCAATCGTCTTCCCCACCCAATGAACCACTTTCCAGTTCATCAGATACTTTGTTCACTTCCTCTGAATATAGATTTAGACTATCCATCTCTGTAATATAACATTTCAACAGCTAATAAGAAACAAAAGAAAAAAATAAAGAATTCGTAAAAAAAAAAATTGACAACCGGATGGGATTATCACACTATCCATCCGGTTGTAATTTTGTATTTTGAGAACCGGACAGCAACCACATCCGGTTCGTAATATGAGAACCGGATGACACCCCCTATATGTCATCCGGTTCTCATTTTACGAACCGGATGTGATTGTTGTCCGGTTCTCAAAATACAAAATTACAACCGAATGACAGTAGCCCAAAACCCATCCGGTTTTCAATTTTTTTTCCCATTTAGACAACCGAATGGGATGTCATCCGGTTTGTAAATTGAGAACCGGATGGCACCCCCTTTACTCTGCATCCGGTTGTCACTTTACGAACCGGACGTAGAGCTGTCCGGTTCTCAAATTTCCAAAATTGTTAACCGGATGGGCTCGTCCGGGTACTCAGCAGAAAGTTTGAAAAATCTACAAAATGCAAAAATCTTACCTCTCCGGAGTTCCTTTCCTTCAATAAACACTTTACACTTGTTGGAATGACTTTTCTACCGTTGAATCACAATTCAAACGTTGAAAAATGGCAACGCAAAAGGAGTATTGCAGAGAAGATGAAAGGAAGAAGCTTCGCGGACGGTGGTACAGGTAAAAGAGAAGAGGGTTGTTTTATTAAGGGAAGGTCATTTGTGTAATTTCAGGAAGGGTAATAATGGAATAAAAAAAATTATGGAGGTGCAGGAAGAGTATATGGGGGTGGAGGAAGAATTTGTCTGAAAGTTGTATCTGGATTTATAAAAAGTGCTCACCCCTCTTGGTCCAGGCCTACTCCAGATTTAAGAGAAAGAAGAATCGAAGAAGACTGAATTTTTATGCAACCCCATAATGTCTTCCTGCACCTCCATAATTTTAAATATCTCATTTTAATAATGAGAAAAAAAGATAAAAATATCCATTTCATGTAACTCCATTATTGCGAATTATATAAATTTAATTAATTTTTTTAATAAATTAAAAGTTGTGTATAATACATTTAAATTTTTGAATGTATTGCGAGTTGAATAATCTCTAACATGTTTCAATTTTAAAATTAGTTGTAAGTATACTAATCCGTAATACATTAAAAAATTCGAAGGCATTTCGAGTTGCACTACCCACCAACATATTTTAATTTTGAAATAAGTTACAGGTTAGCATAACCTGCAACATTGGTGATGCAAGAAGGTGACATGGAGGACTTGGGTTGAGTTTTGATTGACATTTAGGGGAGGGTTTTGGCTTGATGACGGTGGCTTGTAGTGAAGGTATGTGGTGCAAGGAAGTGCACGTTGGAGGTGCATGAGGAGCTGCACGTTGGAGGTGGTGGAGATGCAGCTTGGAGGACGTTGTTGGCACACCGTAGTTGACGCCGTGTATGCATGGAGTGAGGAGAAGCTTAGTGGCGCATGTACTGCCTTGGAGGTGGTGAGAGATGGAGGTAGTGAGTGAAAGCGATGAAAGGTAAGATGAATTAAATTTTTTTTAAAAGGGTAAAATAGTAAATTCCTAATTAATATGAAAGTGCAGAAAGAATCAGTTATTGAATAATTATAGTATTACCTTTATAGGGACTAAGTGGAGCCAACTTTTTAATTTTATAAAGAAATAGTTCTTTAATAATTTATAAAGAGATAGCACTAAATAATTATTCTTTTAAATACTCAATTTTTTAATGTTTGTTATAACCTTTTAAGATAATCAGAATCTAATAGTTGGAACTATTTCTCACAAAATCAATTATATATATATATATATATATATATATATATATATATATATATATATATATTTCAAACACTAATCAATTTCTGTTCCATGTTTATTTTCTTAAAATAATCATTAAGTACCGAATACAGAATCTGTAAATATTTAAGGACGAAAGTAAATTTTTTATTAAAATAAATATACAATTAGAAAATTTTCCACTTCCTAATCTTAAACAAACTAACCCAATAAATATAAAGTTGTTCGGCTTGGAGTGTATAGATGTTTGGTCTATTATTATGGTTGCTGGACTTTGAGCGGCTGGACTTTGAGCGACAGAATGAGCTGTGATTGGATTTATCCTTTTTAGGTTAGATTATATCCTTTGCATTATTTATATTAAATAGTAATACTTATAATAAGTGATTCCTGAAAAATGGGGAGTGTGTCTAAATTTAAAATGAAGGTTTCTCAAATAAGTAACTTCTAACATAATTAGTTAGAGATAAAATTTACTTATTAAAATTGTTATTTTTAAGATAAAAAGATTACATAAACATTAAAAAAAAATCTGCTTATTTTATTAAAAAATAGTTTTCCTAAATAAAAACAAAAGACTCGGTTATTATCAAATAACAAATAACAAAATCTCCCATTACTTCTAAATTTTAAAAGCTAATGATCTACGAGATAAAATACCATATGAAGAGTTGTTAATGAATTTCATTAAAAAATGCCAAAAAATAACTCTTTTTACATAAAAAAGTGGAAGAGTCTCAAGATTAGAATGTAATTTCAAAATATTAAGGCGTACTAATGACAACTATTTAATCTTATATTCTCTCTGCATAATAGTTGTTTAATCAATGAAGAACATATTTGACCTTTTTTTTTTATATTTTTAATACAAATTTAAAACAATTATCTATTATATTTCTTTCAATTTTCTTTCTCCAAACAACTTTTAATGTATAATAAAAATAAAACAGATATAGTTAACAAAAAATTATATTATCTTAAACTTTTTCTTTAAAAGGTGACTGTTATTGGAAAATAGAACGAGTAGAATAAATCAATTGATTACGATACTACTTTTCTTGCATAAGTTTTTCTTAATAGTCCACGCATACAGTTTGAAAGAATGAAGACAAGGTGTTCAGTTTTGAGACTCTAGAACACTTATTTTCCAAGGAAAAAAATAAACACCTTATAGCTGTATATTATATTCTTAATATGTAAATAAAAAAATAAACATGTTGAACAAATAGTTATTGGAATCCGATTGAGAGTTGTACTAACACTCTGCTACTATTCCATCATTAAATAATTATCTTTAATTAAATATGTAAACTTAATAATTTTGACAAAAGTATTTAATCGGTTAAATTATATAAAACTTTATAAGATATTAAATTGTCTGTCAATTTATTATTATTTTTTTAAAATTTACTTAAACTTTTTTATGTGGATACTATAAAATTTGATTTTACTTCTACATACTGTTATATATAATAAAAAAATTAATTATATAATCATTTATATCTAAAAATTTATAGATTAATATTTTTTACTCTTAAAGATATTAATATTTTTTAGTATTACATATTTTTAATTCATGTTATACAAGATAAATGACAGTATGAGAAAATGACAACAAAGTGATGGATGATGTACATGTCATTTGAAAAGAATAATGAGAGAAAATAATCTGACTCCATAACAAAGTTTGTATGGATATTTATTGATTTTGTAAATTACATTGAGTGTTTATAATGTTTGTATAAGGGTTAATAAGATTTATATATTTGATTTATTAACAAGAAAATGACTAATGATCAATCACCATATAGTTTAAACTTATCGTATATAAAATGGCATTGAAAGCAAGGGAACTGCTCACCATTAACATCAATATTGGTATGATCTTTGGGCCAAATGCACAATGTTTTAGTAAGTACCTTAATGCACCAGCTTGTTAGTAGGAATAGAAAACATTTGAGATCATCTAAGGAAAATATAAGCTTTACCATTCAAGAATAAATTAACTATTTATTATTGATATACTTGCTTGGGTAAATGTTGCAATTTTTCGTGAATGTACAACTCTTAGACTTAGGAGGACTAAACTATGCGAACAACATATTTATAAATTTTTATAACACTTTTAGGACAATCAACAAGTATAATAGTTTTTACATTTCATTGTCTTTTTGCATACAATCATTTTCCCTACATTCTTTAATACTTTGAAATTGTTCAAATTGTGAAGATAGTTTTTAATATTTTTATAGTAGTGGATATTTCTAAAATTTAGATACAACTTTAAATATGTTATACGTAAATTATTTATTGACTTCAAATAATGTTGGACCATCCTTTTATAATTGTTTGTAAAATGAATTAGAATTGTGATATATAAATGTGATTGTATGTCTGGAATCTTTTTTATAAAGTTTAGAAATCCACAAAATATTTATAACTAAAAAAAAAAATACAATAATGGTTATGATATAAGATCAACGTCGTATGTCACTTTAAATGAAAATTCCTAAGTCCATCATAATCAAAAGTAATAAAAAAAATAAAATATTTAAAGACAAAACAGTGATGATTAGTATTTGATATGTCATCGATCTCTACTACTTATAACCACTGTAAAAGACATCTAAACGAAAAATGACAATTTTAAAAAGAATTCTTGTCCTATGTCATCAAAAAACCTATAATTATAAAGCAATTGTCATTGTATGTTAAAAATAGATAATAATGGTTATAACGGTTGTTATTGCGTGTGTTTTCTAATGAAATTAAATTAATATTTAATTATCAAACTGTGATTATAAGTTTGTTGAAACTGTTAAAAACCTTTTGTTTTAGTGATTGAGATTTCTGCACTCTAAAAGCTTGTCAATGGTGGCCTTATTACAGTATAATGAACACACTTGATGGAATATTTTAAATTTATAGATAATATTGCATTGCAGCTATCGATTGACGTGGTTGCAGCAAAAGGGAGAGATAATCTGGTGGAGAAACTCTTGAGGTCGTTGATGAACCTTTTCCACTACTGCATCATTATTGAAGCTCCATTTTTCGAACACACTTGGTGTTCACCACCACCCTTTTGTTCTCCCTTTGTCTAAGAAGAACTTGTTCAGAAATTAGAATAAAACAAAAAACGCGATGGAGTGTATGTTATTACACTCTATATATATTACAGTGTATGTTATTATAAATATAACTTTCTTACTTTTGATTTGTATCCCTTCAAATTCAAATTCAGTGAGAAAAAGTTTGGAAATGATGTGGAGAGAGAGACAACGTTTTAAGTATCATAAGTCTTCAAATAATTTGTAAAAAGGAAAAATGTGGTCCTTTATTGTTATATATTCAGTCTGTGTTGTTTTAAATATCAATGTCTAACTTTGATTTGTTCACAAATTGAAGAAACAGTTTGGGCATGACGTGGAGAGAGACAACGTTATTGGTGGTACTGCTACTTCGCCATTAATGGAATATGCTTTTCGCCATGTCTACACTTGTGGTGCAACTTTTGGCCCTTGAATAATCTGCAAATATTTAATGTAGAATAAAAAAATAAATGCATTATATAAGAATTATTTTCAATCAGGATATCAAAATTTTTTTCGGTAATTTTTCCATATAAAGATTTTTCCATATAAACCAGAAAGAACAAGGATGGTTTTAGAAACTCGAACAGCATTAACAAAGTAACATGATTAAATACCAAAATCAGAATTCAAGTGTAAGTTTAAACATAATTAAGAATAATCATTCATAAATATTTCACAGAATTTTAGAATCTATGATTCTCACATATATAGGATAGTTAGAGAGACTTACCTTGGTCTATTAGATATCCAACCAATTGTACTTCAATCTTCTTATCTCAATCTATCTCTTTCAGTTACTTTTACTCTACACACTTTATTGATGGTATATTGTGTAGAACTCTCATACTGTAGAGACAGAACCCTATCTTTATATAACCAATGTCCATCAAATTAGTTACCATAAATTATTATAAAATAATAACCAATTCCCATTAATTTGGTTATTATCAATAATATCTATAACCAACTCCCATCATGTTGGTTACCATCAAATATTTATGAAATAAATAACTTCTTATAATTACCAATACATCATTTTATTTTATTAAATCACATACAATCCCATAATGATATTTCACATGAGTCATATTATGAAAATAAATAAATTATTTTCTAACATTCTCCCACTTGACTCATGTGGTGCCATAATACTTCATGATTTAATAAATTACATAAATCATAATGCGCATTAAAGGACGTTCAATAAATTGGTTCCATCATTCGTCATACTTAAAGATATAGGAATAATAAGAGTCATGGCGGTTACATGTTATTCAATCGACACATTTCCTTCCATGTACTACTGTATCGTCCTTCTCCTTAATATGACCTCATAATGACAAGTCTATAATGGGTTCAAACATAATGCCATCTTTCATCATCAATAACATAATTTGTTTTCTACATCATAATCATAATTTGCATGCATATTCATAAAGTAGAAAACATGGATTTCAGAAACTTGCACAATAATGAGCTCAGAGTGTCAAATAGTCATTAATAATAACATTCACCATTCAACATTCACTAGTACACATAATGTCCATATTCTTTACATGGTCAGTACATAATTTGGGCGATAACCCTTTTGTTAAAGGGTCAACAATCATAAGATTGGTGCTGACATGTTCTATTGGCACTCTTATGTTTCTGAACTTCTTCTTTAACGACAAAGTATTTCAATTCCATAAGTTTAGCACCTTTGGAATACTTGTCATTTTTAGAAAAGAATACTGCTACGGAATTATCACAATAAGTTTTCAGCGACCTGACAATAATGTTAACAACCCCAAGTCCTGAAATAATATTCTGTAGCCAATTAGCCTGAAATGTGGCCTCAAAGCATGCCACAAATTCAGCTTTCATGTGGATGCAGCAACGACTAGCTGCTTCACACTTTTCTATGAAATCATTCATCTGTCTAAAGATACACATAATCAATGTAAACTTTCTTGTATCTATACAGTCATAAATAATTTGAATCTGTATATTCAATCACCTCAAGATGATCATATCTCATTTAAGCATGTGATTATTTGTTCCTTACAAATATCTCAAGACTTTCTTTATAACTTTTCAATGTTCAATCTTGGATTACTTTGGTATCGACCAAGCATACCAACTACAAAGCTAATATCTAGTCTCATATATGTTTGAGCATACATCAAACTCCCAACAACAGATACATAAGAAATATTCTCCATCTGTTTCCGTTTCAAATCATTCTTTGGACATTACATAAGACTAAATTTGTCTCATTTTTTTTTATTGGAACGGGAGATGTTGAACATCTATCCATTATGAACCTCTCAAAAACTTTATTAATATATGCTTTCTAAGACAAACCTTACCATCCTTGTGATCTATCACGGAATATTTCTATTCCTATCACATAGTATGTCTCACCCGTATCTTTCCTTTCAAAGCTATTAGAGAGAAACTTCTTAGTCTCATTTAACAGACCAAGATCATTAATTGCAAGCAAGATATCATCAACATACAGAATTCGAAATATAACTTTCTCCCACTAACCTTCAGATATATACACGATCAACAATGTTTTCTTCAAATCCAAATGACGTAATAGTATCATTGAACTTAAGATACCGTTGTTTGGAAGCCTGTTTAAGTCCATATATTGACCTCTTAAGTTTACAGACCATATGCTACTTTCCTTCTTCAATGAACTTTACTGGTTGGTCCATATAAACATCCTCTTCTAAATCCCCATTCAGAAAAGCGGTTTTAACATCCATTTGGTGCAACTCAAGATCATAATGAGCTACCAATGCCATGATGATTCTGAAAGAATCTTTCTTAGAAACAGGCGAAAATGTTTTCTTATAATCAATGCCATCCTTTTGAGTAAAACCTATGGCAACCAATCGAGCCTTGTAACGTTCGATATTGCCATGAGAGTTACGTTTAGTCTTAAAGACCCATTTACAACCAACTCTCTTACATCCTTCTGGCAATTCTACAAGATCCCATACACAATTTTGTGCCATTGACTTAAGCTCATATTTTATGACATCTAACCATTTATCAGAATTATCACTATTCATGGCTTCTGAAAATGAAACTGGATCATTATCAATACTTAAATCATTTTTTTTTACTCTTGTAGATAAACCACATAATCATCTGAAATAGAAGATTTCTTCTCTCTTTGAGATTTTCTTAATACTATTTCTTGTGGTTGTTCTACTACAGGTTCATTGTTAACTTCGGGATCATTAATTTGTTCTTCTTGATCGTTGTGTGCTTCATCAACATGAGGAACAACAATTCTTAAAGTAGAAGTACTAGTTAAAGGAACTTCTACTCTAACTTCCTTAATCTCCACATTTCGTGAAGCTTCACTCCCATTGGTTTCACCATTCTCAATGAACCGAACATTTTCAGTTTCAACAATCCTTGTACTATGGGTAGGATAGTAAAACATATACCCTTTTGATTTTTCTGGATAACCAATGAAATATCCAATAATCGTTCTTGCATCCAGTTTCTTTTCATGAGTATTGTATATTCTAATTTCTGCCTAACAACCCTAAACATGCAGGTGTCTCAAACTGGGTTTCCTTCCTGTCCATAATTCAAAAGGTGTCTTTTGAACTGCCTTACTAGGAACCCTATTCAATAGATACATGGCAGTTTTTAAAGCATACATCCATAACGATACGGGTAAAGATGAATTACTTAACATGCTCATAACCATATCCATTAAGGTTCGATTATGCCTTTCTGACACACCATTTTGTTGTGGTGTATCAAGCATTGTGTATTGAGCACAAATACCACGTTTCTCAAGGAACTTAGCAAACGGACCAGGATGTTGACCACTTTCATCATATCTTTCATAATACTCACCACGTCTATCTGATCTGACAACTTTCACCTTTCTGTCTAATTGCCTTTCCACTTCACTTATATAAATTTCTAAGGCATTCACTGCTTGAGATTTATCATGCAGTAAATAGAAATGTCCATAACATGAAAATTCATCCGTAAAGGTGAAAGTACTTCTCTTTATTGAAAGAATTTACATCAAAAGGACCACATATATCAGTGTGTATAATTTCAAGAAGCTGGCTACTTATTGTGGCTCCTTTCTTTGTATGTTTGGTTGTTTGCCTTTAATACAATCCACACATGCATTCAGATCAGTAAAATCTAAATTCGGACTGATCTTTCCATCCTTTCTTTGGAAATATGTCCGAAACGCTTATGCCACAAGTAAGCAGAACACTCATTCACTAAACCATGTTTAGTGCCAACATTAAGATGTAGAGTCAAAAGAGTTTCAGCATATAGATTATCAAGATTTATATAAACCATCAGAAAGTATACCAGATTCAATCATACAAATACTCTTATATAAACTGAAACAACCATTCCCGAACTTAAAAGAGTATCCAGCAACATGAAGTTTAAATAAGGAAACTAAATTCCTAAAATACTAGGTACATAAAAAGTATCTAACAAGTCCAAACGAAATCCAGTTTCTTAATTATTCAAGTAATGAATGGAGTGGTTTCCTAAGTTCTTAAGTCTGATCTCTTCCTAAACTAACATACTATGCAATTCATGCACATTCCATTTATCTTTCATTTGGAAAGGATCATACTTAGACGGTAATGAGTTCAAAATGAACTATACGAGAAATTTTCATCCATTGTCATTCTAGGAGACTTAAGTTTTGCTGCAATATTTGTCATCTCAATGACATGTTCGTGCATAGTACAAAAACCATCAAATTTCATAGAGGTTAAAGTACTCATTAATGTCCCAGCAAGAGACTTATCAGCAGTTTGGGAGCGCTCTTCCACAAATTTCGTAAATTTTCTTAAACTCTTAGTTTTGGGAAGAGCTGACTTAATATTACTTACTATGCTCATTCACATAAACATCAAACTAAGTCTGTTTGACCTTTCCTAAGCTTTATAATGAGTTTTCTGTTCATTGCTACTAGCATCATTAATAGCAGCAAGTTTCTCAACATTAAGAACCATATCAAATCCAACACACCTATATGAAATTGGACTTGTTCGCTCCAATCAGAAAAATTTAACCCATTCAATATTAGAACATACATAGCTTGCGAACATAAAGATACATGAACAAATATTGCCATTAACACATGCTTATCATTTATACTGAGTTATGCATTAAACAGATTCCAACAATAAACAGACATTATATGCATACTAATGTTCTCCTTTGGGTGATACATTAATACACAAAACATAATGATACTATAATATTAACATTATTTGGTAAGACATATACACTAATTAGCAAAACTTATTATCTTTGGATATATAAGTAAAACTAATAATGCATACTCACTACCAATAATCATGTCCATTAATTATAAGAACAACTAATCAACCTTTGGGCGATCCATACATGCCTTATAATAATGAACTTCAATTAACCCATATAAATCAATTATTAATAATTTAACATCCATTCTATGGGTAATTGAAATAAAAATTTATCATTAATTTGGAATTAAATAAAACATAAAGATTTGATCACTTTGGTGATTACAAATCTATCATACAAATAATTCCAATAAATAAAATTATCAATAATTTGGAATTAAAATAAAACATAAAGATTTGATCACTTTGGTGATTACAAATCTATCACACAATCAATTCTAATAAAAAAATTATTAATTTAGAATTAATCAAAAAATATAAAGATTCGATCACTTTAGTGATTACAAATCTATCATACGATTAATTCTAATAAAATAATCATTAATTTGAAATTAACCAAAACATAAAGATTTGATCACTTTGGTGATTACAAATCTATCATAAGATTAATCTCAATAAAATAATCATTAATTTGAAATTAATCAAAACATAAAAATTTGATCACTTTGGTGATTACAAATCTATCTTACGATTAATCTCAACAAATCAATCAATTCATAGATTAATTTTTATTAATACAGTGGAAAATAATCATAATTAAAATATATAGCCTTCTCTTTAATTTGCTACATTAATAGGTTATAATTGGACCCACATACATTTACTATCACTTTCTATCTTTCAATGTGCAATTGCTACAACCTTGCCTTTATTAAAAACAATTCACATTTGAATTAATTTGGTTGCTTCGTGATACATTAATAGAAAAGATGTAATCTCTGCCAACAATTGGCAGTTTTGAAAAAACTTAATACTCAACCAAGAGGTTTCTAAATAAAATAAGTGGCAACTGCAAATTGAATGCGGGTGGATGCCTCCATCCATAAGGGAGAACCATACGTCGTTCATTATGGAATTCAAAACCCATATTCAATTCTGTGAACAACAAACAATTCACTATCATTAAAATAAATTTAATTACTTATTCGTAAATTCATAATTCAAATTTAGGGTTTATCAAAATTTAAAGACATCATTAATGGAGAATCACAAATTCAAATAAGTGTGGCTCTGATACCACAAGTAAGTTTAAACATAATTAAGAATAATCATTCATAAATATTCCACAGAATCTTAGAATCTATGATTCTCACATATATAGGATAGTTAGAGAGACTTACCTTGATCTATTAGATATCCAACCAATTGTACTTCAATCTCCTTATCTCAATCTATCTCTTTCAGTTACTTTTACTCTACACACTTTATTGATGGTATATTGTGTAGAACCCTCATACTGCAGAGGTAGAACCCTATCTTTATATAACCAATGTCCATCAAATTAGTTACCATCAATTATTATAAAATAATAACCAATTCCCATTAATTTGGTTATTATCAATAATATCTATAACCAACTCCCATCATGTTGGTTACCATCAAATATTTATGAAATAAATAACTTTTCATAATTATTAATACATCATTTTATTTTATTAAATCATATACAATCCCATAATGATATTTCACATGAGTCACGTATCTGAACTCTTCACAATATCATGTGAAGTCAATCAACTACAACAACTACACAGTGAGAGTTGTTGATCCTTCTCTTCAACCCCATAATTGCTCCTCTCTTCCTCTCCGTTCACTCTCTCGCTCCAATTTCTCTGATGCTTACACTTACACTTACACTTCCACTGATCCTTACCAAACCAGATTCAAGCATATAGTGTTTGTGAATTGCAACCATTCAGTGAGGGAAGTATGTGGAGAGTGGAGAGTGCGTGAAGTGGGAGTCCAAGGGCTATGCATATGCAATTGGCGATGACCTAACAGCTGAGGAGTTTGAAGTTGGGTGTGAGGTAAAGCTTGTTGCTCCCACTTCTCTTTGGACTTTGGATAACCATTCATACACTGCCATGCACAGCGCACTCACCTATGGATTTGAGATTTCATGGCTAAATCTTGCCTGTAAGAAACATTGCCATGGTCGTTTATGCTACTTCAACTCTTCTAACCAGAATCTTGAGTGCCCACGTGAGTTAGATCTCAAACAAATTTTAAGAAATGCCAAATAATTCATAACTGCCATTTTTAGTTTATGCAAATCGATATTCCTTTTTCTTCAATTAACATTATTTTACATAATTATACATTTTCAAATCATTAGGAAAACCATATTTCATCTGTTTACCACTTTTTTCACAATTTTTCAAATCAAAGTTTCATTTTACATATATTATTATTATTATTGTTATTATTATTATTATTATTACTATTATTATTGTCAAAATATCATTCTAATAATTCAACCAACCAACTTTTAGATAAAAACTAAAAGTTTTTTATCTTTTATATTTTACATGTATTTATAAGAACGTATGCATTATATTAAACATTTATTATCTCTAAAACAAGAAACTGTTAAACTTATTGACCTCTATACCTTTGTCAAAATATGAAAATAGTCTTTTTTGAATAATTACTGAGGTTACCAGTATTTTAAAGTGGATATTTTCCTTCATTTCAGAAATATCTCTTCGAATGCCGGAAGAGCTAAGATACTTTATACGAGGTAAGATCTTATCATCTTAATTTTTCCATGCTTTAATTACACAAGTGGAGTAGTGATTTTAAGAACAATTAAAATAGACTTGTAATAGTACTTCTAAAATTTTCATTAACAGAAATGATGTTAACAAATAGAAGATCGGGCCATGGTTCAAGATTGGTTTAAGATATAATCGTCCGTGTACTTTTTGTTTTGTTTTACTTTATCATACACATATAGTGTTTACATTAACAGTGTAAATCAAAATATTCTTTGTCATAATATTTATTCACTCAAGTAAAATATTCCATGCAGTTACTATTTACGTGGCTTTATATAGTCTGGATTTTTATGAACGAAAATTTACTTTAACAAATATTTTAGTTGTATTTTATACTATCAGTGTAATCACTCAAATAAAATTTTCTTGTAGGTATCGTATATATCGCTTTGGCATTGTGGACTTGGAAATTTGTGTTCGGATTGCCGTCCTTAATTGTGATTTTTATATGTAAATGGAGGAAA
>Ga0209489_108674_pt1 | contig 13549 bp, 10 predicted proteins | sample SiratrowhiteBW_FD_187527 | JGI IMG/M metagenome (GOLD analysis project Ga0209489, IMG submission 187527) | Root nodule microbial communities of legume samples collected from California, USA - Siratro white BW (SPAdes) (version 2) | ecosystem: Host-associated > Plants > Roots > Nodule | place... | reverse complement strand
TTTGTTTTTTTTTTTTTTGCATTTTGGTAATCTTTTTTTCCTATTTCATCTATCCAAACTTGTCAAAAAATTCTAAACATTTTTGTGGTGCTTTATTGTACGGATTACACATTTTTTCAGAGAATTCTGGAAAATTCTTGAAGTTTTATTAAAAAAATAGAGATACTTTAAATACGAAACATTTTAAGAATTACATCGTTTACTATTTGCTTTTTTTAATGTTTTAGTATTTTTGAGATTTTTTTTTTACCTATCTATGGCTTTCAAAAAATTGTAAAATTTTTGTATTGTTTTATTGTATGGATCCGAGATTTTCTAAAAAAATTGAGATATTTGAGATACAAAATTTCAACAAAATTCCACCGTTTACTATTTCTTTTTTATTTTTTTAGCATTTTTGGCATTTTGTTTTCTATTTCACCTATCTAAACTTGTCCAAAAATTATAGAATTTTTTGTACTGTTTTATTGGAAGGGTTAGAGATTTTACAAACGATTTCTGGAAAATTCTAAATGCTCTTTTAAAAAATATATTCATATGTGAAATAATTATTTTTTTTTTATTTTTGACATTTTATTTTCAATTTCGTTTATCTGTACATGTCAACATATTCTAGAATTATTTATGTTTTTTTAATTTTTGGATTAGAGATTTTATCAAAGAATTTTGGAAAATCTTGGAATATTTTTCTAAAAAATATAGACATTTGAAATCCAAAATTCTTCATAAATTCCATCGTTTACTATTTGTTTTTTTTTTTATTTTTTCAGCATTTTGGTAATCTTCTTTTTCCTATTTCACCTACCCAAACTTGTCAAAAAATTCTAAACATTTTTGTGGTGCTTTATTGTACGGATTATAGAATTTATTAGAGAATTCTGCAAAATTCTTCAATTTTTATTTAAAAAAAATACAGATACTTTAATTAGAAAATATTTTTAGAATTCGATCGTTTACTATTTGCTTTTTTAATTTTTTAGTATTTTTGACATCTTTTTTTCTATTTTGCATGTCTATGGTTTTCAAACAATTGTAAAATTTTTGTGTTATTTTATTGTATGGATTCGAGATTTTATCAAAAAATTGAGATATTTGAAATACAAAATTTCAACAAAATTTCATCGTATACTATTTCTTTTTTATTTTTTTGGCATTTTTGGCATTTTGTTTTCTATTTCACCTATCTAATCTTGTCTAAAAATTATAGAATTTTTTGTAGTGTTTTATTGGAAGGGTTAGAGATTTTACAAACGATTTCTGGAAAATTCTAAAAGCTCTTTGAAAAAAAATATTCATATGTGAAATAATTATTTTTTTTTCAAAATTCTGCGATTTACTATTTATTTTTTTATTTTTTTTTATTTTTGACATTTTATTTTCAATTTCGTTTATTTGTACATGTCAACATATTCTAGAATTATTTATGCTTTTTATTTTATGGATTAGAGATTTTATCAAAGAATTTTGGAAAATCTTGGAATATTTTTCTAAAAAATATAGACATTTGAAATCCAAAATTCTTCATAAATTTCATCGTTTACTATTTGTTTTTTTCTATTTTTTCAGCATTTTGGTAATGTTTTTTTCCTATTTCACCTATCCAAACTTGTCAAAAAATTCTAAACATTTTTGTGGTGCTTTATTGTATGGATTATAGAATTTATTACAGAATTCTGCAAAATTCTTGAATTTTTATTAAAAAAAATTCAGATACTTTAAATAGAAAATATTTTCAGAATTCGATCGTTTACTATTTGCTTTTGTAATTTTTTAGTATTTTTGACATCTTTGTTTTCTATTTTGCATGTCTATGGTTTTCAAAAAATTGTAAAATTTCTATGTTGTTTTATTGTATGGATCCGAAAATTTATCAAAAAAATGAGATATTTGAAATACAAAATTTCAACAAAACTCCATCGTTTACTATTTCTTTTTTATTTTTTTAGCGTTTTTGGCATTTTGTTTTCTATTTCACCTATCTAAACTTGTCCAAAAATTATAGAATTTTTTGTTGTGTTTTATTGGAAGGGTTAGAGATTTTACAAACAATTTATGGAAAATTCTAAAAGTTCTTTTAAAAAAAATATTCATATGTGAAATAAGTTTTTTTTCAAAATTCTGTTGTTTACTATTTGTTTTTTATTATTTTTGACATTTTATTTTCAATTTCTTCTATCTGTACTTGTCAACAAATTCTAGAAATTTTTATGTTTTATTTTATTTTATGGATTAGAGATTTTATCAAAGAATTTTGGAAAATTATGGAATAGTTTTCTAAAAAATATAGACATTTGAAATCCAAAATTCTTCATAAATTCCATCGTTTACTATTTTATTTTTCGCATTTTGGTAATCTTTTTTTCCTATTTCACCTATCCAAACTTGTCAAAAAATTCTAAACATTTTTGTGGTGCTTTATTGTATGGATTACAGATTCTATCAGAGAATTCTGGAAAATTCCTCAATTTTTATTAAAAAAATAGAGATACTTTAAATACAAAACATTTTAAGAATTCCATCGTTTACTATTTGCTTTTTTAATTTTTTAGTATTTTTGACATCTTTTTTTTTGTATTTTACCTGTCTATGGCTTTCAAAAAATTGTAAAATTTTTGTGTTGTTTTATTGTATGGATTCGAGATTTTATCAAAAAATTGAGATATTTGAAATACAAAATTTCAACAAAATTCCATCGTTTACTATTTCTTTTTTATTTTTTTAGCATTTTTGGCATTTTGTTTTCTGTTTCACCTATCCAAACTTGTCCAAAAATTATAAAATTTTTTGTAGTGTTTTATTAGAAGGGTTAGAGATTTTATCAACGATTTCTGGAAAATTCTAAAAGTTCTTTTAAAAAAAAATATTGATATGTGAAATATTTATTTGTTTAAAATTATGCACTTTACTATTTGTTTTTTTATTTTTTTATTATTTTTGGCATTTTATTTTTAATTTCGTCTATCTGTACTTGTTAACAAATTCTAGAAATTTTTATGTTTTTTTATTTTATGGATTAGAGATTTTATCAAAGAATTTTGGAAAGTCGTGGAATATTTTTCTAAAACATATAGACATTTAAAACCCAAAATTCTTCATAAATTCCATCGTTTACTGTTTTTTTTTTTAGCATTTTGGTAATCTCTTTTTCCTATTTCACTTATCCAAACTTGGCAAAAAATTCTAAACATTTTTGTGGTGCTTTATTGTATGGAATACAGATTCTATGAGAGAATTCTGGAAAATTCCTGAATTTTTATTAAAAAAATATAGATACTTTAAATGCAAAACATTTTAAGAATTCCATCGTTTACTATTTGCTTTTTTAATTTTTTAGTACTTTTGACATCTTTTTTTTCTATTTTACCTGTCTATGGCTTTCAAAAAATTGTAAATCTAACATATAGATAGATATATAACATATAGATATCTATATTAACAGATAGATAGATATCTAACAGATAGATATGTGTTAGATATCTAACAAAAAGATAGATTTCTACCAGATAGATATCTAACAGATAAATATGTAACAGATAGATATCTAAGAGATAGATAGATATCTTAGAGATAGATAGATAGATATGTAACAGATAAATATCTAATAGATAGATATCAATAGATATCTGATAGATATATAGATATCAATAGATATCTGATAGATATATAGATATCTAACAAATAGATATATAATAGATAGATATTTAAGAGATACAAAGATATCTAAGAGATAGATAGATCTCTAAGAGATAGATAGATATCTAAGAGATAGATCTCAACCGAGTCATCTAGGCCCTGTACGAATCAAAAAATTGGGCCCGAAAAAATCGTAAAAATTTGTTCGAGGTCGTCTTTACCCGTACGAATCAAAAACGACAAGAAACGCGTCCCAAATAGTGTGGGTATATTTCGCCTGTCAAAACAGAGTCATCCGGTCCTGATTTTCAACTCTGCCTGCTGCGGTGGTGCTCGGGCACAAAAAAGTCGTCAAAATTTGATAGAAACATTTTTTTGTCGTACTGATGCGAAGCGATAAGAATTGCACCCCAAAAAGTGTGTGTACGTTTTGGGCACTAAGCGGAGTCATCAGGGCCTCGTTTCCAACATTTCATGTTCCGGTGGTACCTGGGCCCGAAAAAGTCGTAAAAATTTGATAGAGACTGGTTTTACCCGTACGAATGAAAAATGACAAGAAATGCGTCCTAAATAGTGTGGGTATATTGCGACTGTCAAAACTGAGTTATCCGGGCCAGATTTTAAACTCTGCCCGCAGCGGTGGTGCTCTGGCCCGAAAAAGTCGTCAAAATTCGTTTGAAAATTTTTTCAGCCGTACTGATCGCAAAACGATAAGAACTGCGTCCCGAATATGTGGATATGTTTCGGGTGCAAAACGGAGTCATACGTGCCCGATTTTCAACTTTTCCTGCCTCGGTAGTACTAACAGGAAACATAAAAACTGCACCACAAATTGTGTGGGTATGTTTGGGGTGCCAAACATAGTCATCTAGGTCCAATTTTCAACTTTGGCGGGGCCGGTTGCGCTCAGCACCGGAAAAGTTGTCAGAATTAGAAAGAAACATTTTTTTGTCATACTGACTCGAAACGATAAGAATTGCACCCCAAAAAGTGTGGGTACGTTTCGGGCGCTCAACTGAGTCATCTGGCCCCATTTTCAACTTTTCCTTTTCCGTTGTGGCTGGGCCCGAAAAAGTTGTAAAAATTTGTCTGAGACCGTCTTTACCGGTACCAATCATAAACGACAAGAAATACCTCTCAAATAATGTGGGTATATTTTGGCTGTCAAAACAGAGTCATCCGGGCCCGATTTTCAACTCTGCCTGCAACGGTAGTGTTCGGGCCCTAAAAATTCGTCTAAATCATTTTTGAGTCGTACTGATCGCAAAACGATAAGAATTGCGTCCTGAATATTGTGGGTATGTTTCGGGTTCAAAGTAGAGTCATACGGGCCAGATTTTCAACTTTTCTCACCTCGGTAGTACCGAGGCCCGAAAAGTCGGCGAAATTCAACCAAATCATTTTTCAACTGTACTAACAGGAAACATATAAACTGCATCACAAATTGTGTGGGTATGTTTGGGGTGCCAAACGTAGGCATCTGGGTCCAGTTTTCAACTTTGGCGGGGCCAGCACCAGAAAGGTTGTCAAAATTCGACATAAACATTTTTTTGTCGTACAGGCGCGAAACGAGAAAAATTGCAGCTAAGAAGTGTGGGTACGTTTCGGGTGCTAAACGAGTCATCAGGGCCCTGTTTCCAACATTTCTTGTTCCGGTGGTACCCGGGCCCAAAAAAGTCATAAAAATTTGATAGGAACCGTTTTTACCCGTACAAATCAAAAACGACATGAAATGCGTCCCAATAGTGTGGGTATATTTCAGCTGTCAAAACTGAGTCATCCGAGACCGATTTTCAACTCTGCTTGCAGCGGTGGTGCACGGGCCTGTAAAAGTCGTCAAAATAAGACTGAAACATTTTTCAGCCTTACTGATCGCAAAACAATAAGAACTGCGTCCCGAATATTGTGGGTATGTTTCGGGAGCAAAACGGAATCATACGAGTCCGATTTTCAACTTTTCCCACCTCGGTCGTACCGAGGCCCGAAAAGTCGGCAAAACTCGAACGAATTATTTTTCAACCGTACTAACAGGAAACATAGAAACTGCACCATAATTGTGTGCGTATGTTTGGGGTGCCAAACGTAGTCATCTGGGTCCGATTTTCAACTTTGGCAGTGTCGGTTGTGCCCGGCTCCGGAAAAGTCGTCAAAATTCGACCGAAAGATTTTTTTGTCGTACTGATGCGAAACGATAAGAATTGCACCCCAAAAAGTGTGGGACGTTTTAGGCACTTAACCGAATCATCAGGGCCCCGTATTCAACATTTCATATTCCGATGGTACCCGGGCTCGAAAAAGTCGTAAAAATTAGATAGAGACCGTTTTTACCTATACGAATAAAAAATGACATGAAATGCGTGCGGGTATATTTCGACTGTCAAAACTGAGTCATCAGGGCCCAATTTTCAACTCTGCTTATAGCGGTGGTGCTCAGGTCTGAAAAAGTCGTCAAAATTCGTCTGAAACATTTTTCGGCCGTACAGATCGCAAAACGATAAGAACTGTGTCCCGAATATTGTGGGTATGTTTCGGGTGCAAAACGGAGTCATACGGGCCCGATTTTCAACTTTTCCCACCTCGGTCGTACCGAGGCCCGAAAAGTCGGCAAAACTCGAACGAATTATTTTTCAATCGTACTGACAGGAAACGATAGAAACTGCAACACAAATTATATGGGTATGTTTGGGGTGCCAAACGTAGTCATCTAGGTCCGGTTTTCAACTTTGGCTGCGTCAGTTGTGCCCAGCTCCGGAAAAGTTGTCAAAATTTGACCGAAACAGTTTTTTGTCGTACTGATGCGAAACGATAAGAATTGCACCCCAAAAAGTGTAGGACGTTTCGGGCGCTTAACCGAATCATTAGGGCTCCGTTTTCAACATTTCATATTCCTATGGTACTGGGGCCCGAAAAAGTCATAAAAATTTGATAGACACTGTTTTTACTCATACAAATAAAAAACAACAAAAAATGCGTCCCAAATAGTGTGGGTATATTTTGGCTGTCAAAACTGAGTCATCTGGGCTCGATTTTCAACTCTGCCTGTAGCAGTGGTGCTCGGGCCCGAAAATGTCGTCAAAATTCGTCAGAAATATTTTTCAACCGTACTAATCGCAAAACGATAAGAACAGTGTCCCGAATAATGAAGGTATGTTTCAGGTGCAAAACAGAGTCAGACGGGCCCGATTTTCAACTTTTCCCGCCTTGTTGGTAATGAGGGCCGAAAGTCGGCAAAACTCGACCGAATTATTTTTCAACCGTACTGACGGGAAACGATAGAAACTGCATAATAAATTGTGTAGGTAGGTTTGGGGTGCCAAACGTAGTCATCTCGATCCGATTTTGAACTTTGGCGGGGCCGGTTGTGACCAGCACCGGAAAAGTCGTCAAAATTCGACTGAAACATTTTTTTGTCGTACTGACGCCAAACGATAAAAATTGCACCCCAAAAAGAGTTGGTACGTTTCGGGCGCTCAACCGAGTCATCTGGGCCCCGTTTTCAACTTTTCCTTCTCCGTTTTGCCCGGGCCCGAAAAAGTCGTAAATATTTGTCTGAGACCATCTTTACCGCTACGAATCAAAAATGACAAGAAATGTGTCCCAAATAGTGTGGGTATATTTCGGTTGTCAAAACAGTCATCTGGGCCCGATTTTCAACTCTGCTTGCTATGGTGGTATTCGGGCCCGAAAAAGTCGTCAAAGTTTGACTGAAACATTTTTCAGCCGCACTGATCACAAAACGACATGAACTGCGTCACGAATAATGTCAGTATGTTTCGGGTGCAAAACGCAGTCATACAGGGCCGATTTTCAATTTTTTCCGCCTCAGTAGTAACGACGCACGAAAAGTCGGCGAAAGTCGACCGAATTATTTTTCAACCATATTGACGGAAAACGATAAAAACTGCACCACAAATTGTGTAGGTATGTTTGGGGTGACAAACATAGTCATACTGGTCCGGTTTTCAACTTTGGTTATGCCGGTTGTGCCTGGCTCCGGAAAAGTCGTCAAAATTCCATCAAAACATTTTTTTTGTCGTAGTGATAGGAAACGATAAGAATGGCATCCCAAAAGGTTTGGGTACGTTTCGGGCCCTAAACTGAGTCATTCGGGTCCCGTTTTCAAAATTTCATGTCCTAGTGTTGTCCGGGCCCGAAAAAGTCGTCAAAATTTGATAGGTCGTTTTTATCCATACAAATAAAAAATGACAAGAAATGCGCCCCAAATAGTGTGGCTATATTCGGCTGTCAAAACTGAGTCATCCGGGCCTGATTTTTAACTCTGCCAGCAGCGGTGGTGCTCGGGCCCCATTTTTAACTCTGCACACCCTAAAGCCCCGGAAAAGTCGTCAAAATTTGACCGAAGCATTTTTTCCGTATTGACACGAAACGATACGAATCGCACCCCAAAAAGTGTGGGTACGTTTCGGGCGCTCAACCGACTCATGTGGGCCCTGTTTTGAAGTTTTCCTGCTCCGTTGTAACCGGACCCGAAAAACTTATAAAAATTTGTCCGAGACCGTCTCTACCCGTACTAATAAAAAACGACAAGAAATGTGTCCGAAATAGTGTGGGTATATTTCAGTTGTCAAAACAGAGTCATCGAGGCCTAATTTTCAACTCTCCCTACTGCGGTGGTGCTCGGGTTCGAAAAAGTCATTAAAATTTGACCGAAACATTTTTCAGTTGTACTGATCGCAGAACGATAAGAACTGCGTCCCGAATAATGTGGGTATGTTTCGGGTGCAAAACAGAGTAATACCGAGGCCCGAAAGGTCGGCAAAACTCGACCGAATTATATTTCAACCGTATTAACGGGAAAAAATAGAAACTGCACCAGAATTTGTGTGGGTATGTTTGGGTTGCCAAACATATTCATCTGGGTCCGATTTTCAACTTTGGCTGAGCTGGTTGTGCCCGGCATCGGAAAAGTCGTCAAAATTCGACGATAACATTTTTTTGTCGTACTGACGCGAAATGATAAGAATTGCAACCCAAAAAGTGAGGGTACGTTTCGGGAGCTCAACCGACTCATCTGGGGCCCGTTTTTTACTATTCCTACTCCGTTGTGCCCGGGCCCGAAAAATTTATAAAAATTTGTCCAAGACTGTCTTTACCCGTACAAATAAAAAATGACAAGAAATGTGTCCCCAATAGTGTGGGTATATTGCGGTTGTCAAAACAGAGTCATCCTCGTCCGATTTTCAACTCTGCCTGTAACGGTGGTGCTAGGGCTCGAAAAAGTCGGCAAAATTCGTCTGAAACATTTTTCAGCCGTACTGATCGTAATACGATAAGAACTGCATCCCGAATAATGTTGGTATGTTTCGGGTGGAAAACGGAGTCATACGGGTCCGATTTTCAACTTTTCCTGCCTCGGTAGTACCTAGGCCCGAAAAGTTGACAAAACTCGAGCGAATTATTTGTTAACCGTACTGACGAGAAAGGATAGAAACTGCACCACAACTTGTGTGGGTATGTTTGGGGTGCCAAACGTAGTCTTTTGGGTCCGGTTTTCAACTTTGGTCGTGCCGGTTGTGCCCGACTCCAGAAAAGTCGTCAAAATTCGACCGAAACATTTTTTTGTCATACTGATGCGAAACGATAACAATTGCACCCCAAAAAGTGTAGGACGTTACGGGCGCTAAACCGAGCCATTAGGGCCCCGTTTTCAACTTTTCATGTTCCGGTGCTGCCTAAGGCTGAAAAAGTCGTAAAAATTGATGGAGACCGTTTTTACCCGTACGAATAATAAACAACAAGAAATGCGCCCCGTGTGGGTATATTTCGGTTGTCAAAACAGAGTCATGACGGCCCGATTTTCAACTCTGCATGCAACGGTGGTGCACGATCCCGAAAAAGACGTCAAAATTCATCTGAAACATTTTTCAATCGTACAGATCGCAAAACGATAAGAACTGCATCTCGAATAATTTTCAACTTTTCCCGCCTCGGTGGTATCGAGGCTTGAAAAGTCGGCAAAACACGACCGAATTATTTTTCAACTGTATTGACGGGAAGCAATAGAAACTGCACCACAAATTGTGTGAGTATGTTTGGGGTGCCAAACATAGTCATCTGGGTACGGTTTTCAACTTTGGCTGCACCGGTTGTGCTCGACTTCGGAAAAGTTGTCAAAATTCGACCGAAATATTTTTTTGTCGTACTGATACGAAACGATAAGAATTGGACCCCAAAAAGTGTGGGTATGTTTCGGGCGCTCAACCGAGTAATCTGGCCCCATTTTCAACTTTTCCTTCACTGTCGTGTTCGGGCCCGAAAATCTCGTAAAAATTTTTCCGAGACTGTCTTTACCGGTACGAATCAAAAACGACAAGAAATGCATCCCAAATAGTGTGGGTATATTTCGGCTGTCAAATTAGAGTCATTCGCGGCCAATTTTCATCTCTGCCTACAGTGGTGGTGCTCAAGCCCTAAAAATTTGTGAAAATTCGTCTGAAACATTTTTCAGCCGTACAGATTGCAAAACGATAAGAACTGCGTCATGAATGTTGTAGGTATGTTTCGGGTGCAAAACGGAGTTATACGGGCTCGATTTTCAACTTTTCCAGCCTCGGTAGTACCGAGGCCCGAAAATTCGGCAAAACACCACCGAATTATTTTTCAACCGTATTGACAGAAAGCGATAGAAACTGCACTACAAATTGTGTAGGTTTGTTTTGGGTGCCAAACGTAGTCATCTGGGTCCGGTTTTAAACTTTGGCAGCACCAGTTGTGGTCGGCTCCGGAAAAGTCGTCAAAATTCGACCGAAACATTTTTTTGTCGTACTGATACGAAACTTTAAGAATAGCAACCTAAAAAGTTAGGTACGTTTCGGGCGCTAAACCGAGTTATCGGGCCCCGTTTTTAACTTTTCATGTTCCGGTGGTGCCCGAGCCTGAAAAAGTCGTAAAAATTTGATAGATACCATTTTTATCCGTACGAATAAAAAATGACAAGAAATGCGTCCCAAATAGTGTGTGTGTATTTCGGCTGTCAAAACCAAGTCATCCGGGCCCGGTTTTCAACTCTGCCTGCAGCGGTGGTGCTCGCGCTCGAAAAAGTCGTCAAAATTCATTTGAAACATTTTTCAACCGTACCGATCGCAAAACGATAAGGACTGCGTCCTGAATATTGTAGGTATGTTTCGGGTGCATAACGGAGTCAGATGGGCACAATCTTTAACTTTTCCCGCCTCGGTGGTACCGGGGCCCGAAAAGTTGGCAAAAGTCGACCGAATTATTTTTTAACCGTACCGACGGGAAACGATAGAAACTGCACCACAAATTGTGTGGGTATGTTTGGGGTGCCAAACATAATCATCTCGGTGCGGTTTTCAACTTTGGCTGGGCCAGCGGTGCCCAGCCCCGAAAAAGTCGTCAAAATTCGATCGAAACATTTTTTTGTTGTACTGACGGGAAACGATAAGAATTGCACCCTAAAAAGTGTGGGTACGTTTCGGGCGCTCAACCGATTTATCTGGACCCCATTTTCAACTTTTCCTTCTCCGTTGTGCTCCGGGCCCGAAAAAGTCGTAAAATTTTGTCCTACACCGTCTTTTCCCGTACGAATCAAAAACAACGAGAAATGTGTCCCGAATAGTTTGGGTATATCTCGGTTGTCAACACAGAGTCATCCGGGCCCAATTTTCAACTCTGCCTGTTGAGTAGTGCTCGGGCCCGAAAAAGTCGTCCAAATTCGACTAAAACATTTTTCAGCCGTACTAATCGCAAAATGATAAGAACTGCGTCCCGAATAATGTGGGTATGTTTCGGGTGCAAAACAGAGTCATACGGGCCCAATTTTCAACTTTTCCCGCCTCGGTGGTACTGAGGCCCGAAAAGTCGACAAAACTCGACCGAATTATTTTTCTTCCGTATTGACAAGAAACAATAGAAACTGCACCACAAATTGTATGGGTATGTTTTGGGTGCCAAACGTAGTCATCTGGCTCCGGTTTTCAACTTTGGCTGGGTCGGTTTTGCCCGGCCCCGAAAAAATTGTCAAAATTCGACCGAAACATTTTTTTGTCATATTGATACGAAACTATAGGAATTGCACCCCAAAAAGTTTTGGTACATTTCGGGCACAAAATCGAGTCATCAAGGCCCCGTTTTCAACTTTTCATGTTCCGGTGGTGCCCGAGCCCGAAAAAGTAGTACAAATATTATATAGACCTTTTACCCGTTGTTAGCACTCTGGGCTACTGTGATGATTTGATGAAGTCAACCAAGTGAAGATGTTCAAGACCTTATGAGCATATGTGGATTACATGAAGAGTTCATGAAGATTGAAGACTTGGTATAGAACTTAGGAGTGTGTGTTGTGGGGTAAGTTTGAGGTCTAATCAGTGATGCATGCAATCTTAATCAATGATAAGCTCTACAAGCATTTTCTCTATTAACAAAAGTTTTGAGAAATCATTAAAATCAAAACTTGCGTTTTGAACAACTGTTTTAACTAACTGGAGAAAAACAGTCGACTATTTGAAAAATCAATCGACTCAATTTTTAAATGACAATTATGTTTAAATAGCTGGCGTGAAATTTTGGAAGTTAACAAAAAAAATCATTCAAAACATTTTCTAAGCACGAAAGTTTGAGATTTTCAAAGAGAGCAAATGCGCCCGTGAGTCTTGTGATCAAAGATCAATCGAAGTTTTTCATCAAGAACTGTTTTCTTGAACTGCTGCTAGAACTATCATTTGACTGAGACAGTTCTTCGCTGATTCGATCATCAAGACTAAGCCTTCTATACTCTTCCTTATTACTTTTGTCATTCTTTTGTATATAAGTGCTTGTATTGCAGTAACTGTGTTCATCCTTCATCTGTATTGAAATTTCTATTGCGTTCTTGAATTGCCTGGGTTGGTAATTCTGTTCTGTACAGTTGGCTCTATACAGGGTGCGACTTGCTGTGGGTTTCAGCAAGGGTCTTCGTGAAACACACAGTGGGTTTTTGTGTGGTTTCCTGTTCTGCTGTGGGATCGCAATGGTCTACTGCGAGTTGCAGTGAGACGTTTCTGAGTTATACAGTGGACTCTGTATAACGTTACTTGTTGTCGATTTCAGAAAGGGAGTTCTTAAAGCACACAGTGGATTCTGGGGTGTTTCTTGTTCTGTTGTAGGTTCAGCAGGGGTTGGTTGCAGAGTGCAGTGTCGTCTTGCTGTAGGCAAGTGTTGTAAACTGGATCAGGTTGATCAGTTTAGTGAAATCCTTACTGTGTGTGAGGGACTGGACGTAGCCCGGTTGTTGGGTGAACCAGTATAAAAATCTACTGTGTCTTGATTCTCTCTTGCTCTCTCTCTTTACTTCTTGCTAATTCTTGCTGATTTTCTTGAATTTTCAGAATTAAGTGAATCTTGCTAATTGAATAACTTCATCATTTTCTGAAAGCATTTTTAGTAACAACTTAAAATCATTTATTCCATTTTAACTCAGTCTAATCCAAACTGCTTTGAATCTGTTAATAATCTGTATATCAGTTTTCTATAAATTTGCAGTTTTGCAATTTGCTGGGGTTACTGTTTATCAGTTTGTTTTTCCAGAAAACCAAATCTCTCACTGTTGTTGATTAAAGACTGTTTTTCATACATTTAACAAAGTTTATAGTGTTTAACAAAAAGGTTTTTAACCAGTCAAGCTTGATAAACTTGAAGTTGATCAGTTCTTTCTGTGTGGTTAAGTTTTATTCTGTTTTTGTTCAGTAAACTAAATCGCTTCCGTACTTACATATAAATTTTGATAAAATTGTTTGATTTGCTGCATTGTACTGCGACTGGATTATATTCTATTCACTGATTCATTCTACTGTCTTGCTAAGTAAAGTCAATAAAGATCCAGTTTATTAAAAGAATTTTGAATTTTGTTAGAAGGTCAACTAGTTTTTGAAAAAGATTTTGAAATCCAATTCACCGC
>Ga0209489_108672_pt1 | contig 13554 bp, 7 predicted proteins | sample SiratrowhiteBW_FD_187527 | JGI IMG/M metagenome (GOLD analysis project Ga0209489, IMG submission 187527) | Root nodule microbial communities of legume samples collected from California, USA - Siratro white BW (SPAdes) (version 2) | ecosystem: Host-associated > Plants > Roots > Nodule | place: USA... | reverse complement strand
ATATATAGTTATTCGTACTGGAGTTATTAGTTGAGGTAGATTTGGAAAGTTGGTAAGTCTAAGTTTTTGGGACACAACTTAAGAATGACCCACACACCTATTATTGGAAGTCGGTTTAAGAAATCAGTTCAAACTCAAGTTCTCAACACAGTCTAAGGATGATGTCATGAACTTTGAAACATGTGTTAACTATAATAATTAGTGAAAATCATTCACTAATGAAATTAATAATCATAGATCTTAAAGAGTAGTGACTAAACTCACAACCATCTCTATAAATAGAGGGGTATCCCTTACGGATAAGACTATTATCTCTTCACCTCTACTCCTACATCGACTGAGTTGATAGTAAAAATATCATTTGCAAGTACACCTCCTCCCTAGTCGGAGACTGAGGTCGAGTACGAAGTGATGTTTCGAGAAGTTAAAATACCCCCAATCCAAGTTCAAAGAGACATTTAACTATTGTAACATATGAAGTCGGCCCACGTCTATATCTATTCAATCTCGACCTACTCCTTCATCTCTATCCATACATTCATCCCAACCTATTATTCCATCAAAAAATATTTTGGCACTTATTATGACCTCGATTCATGCGATGGGTACCAAAATGTTTTTGGATGAAATAATAAATTGGGATGACCATATAAATGAAGATGAGAGAGTAGATTGAGGTCGAATAGACGTCTTGTAATGTAAGAATTCTTGTCCATCTCGACTATGTATACTTGGAGTCCATCTTGACCATATATACTTAAGGGAGTAACCTGTTGAATTCTTTAAATTATTTTTCTTGATCATGTGGTGGGTATCAAAATATATGAAATAGTAAATTGGGATGACTGTATGAATGAAGACGATGAGGGAGTAGGTTGAGGTCGAATAGACTTAGACGTCGAACCCACTTTAGGTGCTACGGTTTATTTCCTTTTTGTCTCGCTTGTAACACTCTAAGTTGATTTTCTTGTCATTATTATAAAGAAAGGAAAAACAACATGAATTTAAAAATAACAGAAACTGGAATGGGTTACATGCCTTAGAGAAACAAATCATTTCTTTTTATAGGATGTGCAATCTCAGCCACTGATTAATACTATTTTCCTAGTCGAGGGATTTCATTACCAAGAAGGTTCAGAAAGCACAACCAAGCCACCCAGGAAAGCAACTTGTATTAAATTGTGTATTTAACGATTCAGAAATTAAAATACTCTTGTATATACCTCACCCTTCACGTAACCATAAGAATAATAATTGATTCATCGCTACAAAAGGTCAATACAATCGATATTTTTTTAGCCCCATATATGTAGATGTTTATAAAGAAAAATTAAAAATCCTAGATACTTTATAATTGATGTATTTTCAATCTTCATTTCCCTGTTATCTTCACTTGCTTTTAATTTTTATACAAATGCTGCTCGACCACCAGCAAGTTGACCTACAACCTGACTCTGATACTTTTCTACAATTTAACAGCTGGTTGGTATCGTTCTTCGATTATAAATAAGAAAATCAACGACTAAAGCACTTTCCCAATATGCTCAGAGTATGCCACTCAAGAAGCCCCTGCAAGAAATAGATGCACCAATAAACAAAATCTGCTTCACATAACTTACCATAAGGGGATAAGTACGAAAAGAATAGACTGAGGATAAAGTTACTAACCAAATCCCTGAGGTTTTCCTAGACTCATTACTGCAAAATTATCACACAAAATGTTCAATTCTATTTTGACAAGCATAAATACTACGTAAGAAAGTCAGATAAGACGGACTGCGTTTCAGCACAAAAGATTAGAAATCAATTACCTTGGTTTTCCTTGGAAAGCATCGTTGATTTCATCTGTACTAGGCCTCTGTGGAAACGTAGATAAAATAACGTACTTCTCCTTCCCAACTGATTCATCTACCCTCTTGTACAGCTCATATTGGTTTGGGTAAGTCATTCTACACCACAAGAAGTTAATTTACAGTACCATATTGTGCGTACTGGCAGAAGATAAAAAATGTCTTTGTATTTTGAGCATATCAAAGAATTAAATATCTAATTAGGTTATATTACAAGTAGGAAGGTGTTTCTTAACACTCAAATCTGGTAACGAAGCTTTACACTCTCAACATTGTTGTTGGAATTATGACAAAAAATAATTAAAAAAGGGAAGAAAGCGGAACAAATACTGCTAAATATTGAACTGCAAGCAGGGAATCTGATATTTTATAGATCAGCAGTGTTCACATATATAATTATTGAAAAACGCACACTGACAAATTAAGAGATATAATTATCACAAACTAACAAACTTGATCCTCAAGTAAAATTGTTCGACTATTATAAATTTCTTTGCTCATCGAAGAACTGAATCAGAAATATAAAATCATGTGCAATACATAAAGCAAATATTTAACACTCCTCTTTGCTTTAAGAATTACAATCTCCAATATTCTATCTTGCTAATAGGTAGTGGCATGGTAAAAACATTTGCAACCCGGTTTTCTGTTTTACAGTACACAAGGGAAACAACTCCATTTTTCTGCACTGGTCGTGGGAAAAATAACTTAATGTTGAAATGCTTAATTTTTCCATGAAAGAGAGAACTACTACGGGATATGGCTATTGTAGCTTGGTTATCAACAAAAATATATGCTCTTTCCTAAAGCATAGGTTAGAAGGTTTACTAAAGTTATGATAGGTTTGGGCTTCAAACAAAGCAAGGATGATATTATCGTGTCAGGTGATGACAAAGAGGAGCAACAACTATTAAGCCAACATCTAGCCAAGGAGTTTGAAATCATCAAGACCTTCCAAAAATTGAAGGATTTTGTGGGGATTGACGTAGACCATTCTGAAAAGGATATTTTCATATCCCAACATAAATATGTTACTGATTTGCTAAAGGAATCCGGTAAGATAGCATGTAAGCCTGCAAGTACACCAATTGATCTAAATCTGAAGTTAGAAAATGTAGAAGATACCGTTGTTGACAAGGAAATGTACTAGTGATTAGCTGGTAGACTCATATTTGTCTCACACTAGACCTAATTCTGCATTTGCAATGAGTCTAGTAAGCTAGTTCATGCACCAACCAAAGGAGATTTACTTACGGGTTGCACTAAGAATTGTGCAATATCTGAAAGGGGCTCTAGGCAAGGGAATTTTGTTCAAACGAAATGGAAATGTAAATCTTGAAGTATATATAGATGTTGAATATGTTAGGTCAATTGTGGATAGGAGATCAATTACTGGATATTGTACTTTCCTTGATGGAAATGTTGTAACTTAGAAGAGTAAAAAAAAAATGCCGTAGCAAGATCCAGTGCTAAAGCAAAGTTCGAGGCAATGGCACAAGGAATCTGTGAACTACTATGGCTGAAAATCATCTTGGAAGACTTAAGAATAAAGTGGGATGAACCAATGAGACTTTATTTTAACAACTCTTTATTTTAGACGTCTAGTAAGAAGAGGGCTTTTTAGATACTCTTTGTTGGAATTATGGCAGAGAAAAATAAAATAATATAGGGTAAAAGGGGAAACATAATATGTTGGTATATTTGGAGCTAAAAGCAAGTAATCTAATATTTTATTGATTAACAATGTTTACATTTATAATTATAGAAAGAGACAAAATAGACTAACAAATTAAAAGATAATTATCAATAACTAATAGACTTGCTCCTCAAGTAAAAGTGGTAACTGACGGACTTGTTCCTCAAGTAAAAATGTCAGACTATGACAAATTTATTTGCTCATCAAACATAAACAAAAATATAGTCATGTGCAATCCATAAAGCAAATATTTAACAACATTGTCAGTTCCATCATCTAGTCACCCATTTATAGAAGGAAGAGAACATGATAATGTTTCAGATAGCACCAGCCAGAATAAACATTAATCAAATTCAATTGGTTTTTATGAACATACGAAAGCAGGGTCTTTAACTTTCCTACAGTTCCTAAAAAGCCTTTCTGCTGATCATACAATCTCATTGGATTTTTGAGAGGCTACCCAACGAAGCAGGCCCATACAAGCATGGTCGTTCAATTATCTTTGTCTTAGTACACTATGTCTCCTTTTTTTTCTTGAAGTCAAGCAATGACACATTAGATTTATAGAAAAACTTAATGAAGCAAATACGTCATTGTCTAACCTGATAGCTCCCATTATGGGATACTGGGTTCCTGCATAATACAGAAGTCGAAAGAAGTAGCAACTTTCAAAAGATGCTGCATACTTGAGTCTCTGGTCCCTCCCCATCGTCTAGTGATTAAGAAGGCAAAGTTATGAACATACTTTTACAAGAATAATTTGTTATCTTCAACTAGGTGGTTTAGTACTCACTTGCATTATACCACTGGAACCAGGCAAATCCTGAATTCAGAGAAATTTGTCAATTTAATAAATGAGCAAAATAAAATGTAAAAATATCATTTAAAGACGAGTTGCAATATAAATATAAATTCAACCGAGGACCATGCAACCAAAGATATTTTATGAAAACTAAACAATCTGAATATATTCTACATGTGTAACGTTAGACTAATTGCTGATTTCATCACCTTAAAACGTTAATAGTGTAAAGCATATTTGCAGAAAAGTAGCAAGATGTAATTTACTCAAGTTTTCTAAAATAGATGTTTTAATTTAATACAAAGACCCAAATGTGCACCACGTGGTGCTACACATTCTCTAGAAAGAAGTCAGCTCTTTAACGATGAATCTTAGCATCTAAGAAATCCAAGATAGCCCAAGAGCCTAAGGTAACAACCATATTAACATAATATAAGGGAACAGAGAATCATTTATTTCAATATACTAGATATTATATTATAGATTAAAAAGCAGGTCTTCGACTTTGACAGCTTGCTCTCTGACAACCAAATGTCACTTATCGAAAAATAAGTCCCTTTTCCCCGAACATACTCCTATTTGTAGGAGCTGTAACAACTCTGACAACCGAACTTCCTCTCAATGTTTCTTCTCTTTGGGCTCCATTTTGATAGAAATTGATAGTTATGGACATTTATGGCTATTAGTTGTAGAGAATTACTACTTTAGAAATTAGTTTGTACCAGAAACTCCAACTCAAAATCGATAGCAATGGTCTGTATAAAATAACTACCACTTGTTAATTTTGTACGGAAGTTGAGGTGGTTGAACTGCCATCAAGGGAAGAAACTTCTTTTGAAGTTCAGAATATTAGTCAAGTCACGAAGATTAAATTAGCTTTTGAAGTTCAGAATATTAGTCAAGTCACGAAGATTAAATTAGATAAGTTAATCATGGAGGATTACACTCTCCATCGGTTAATCTATTTAGAGAAATAGAAGGTGGACTTCTGCAGGAGAAGTTGAAGCAGGATATGTGACAAGGTTTGGGGGGCTCGACAATATGAAAATCCTTTTTCCAAAACTGGCTAGTTGAAACACGAGGGATCTTTTGAATCATTTTCAGTTTCTATTATCACAAGCTAATCGTTTGCTTATGGAAACAATATTTGGGTTGTTTTTTGGGTGGGTTGCAATATGAGACAAAAATTTGGAGAGTTCATAATTCACATATTCAGTACCATTATCAAACCTAATTCTTTCTTACGCTTTTCCTAAATTGATTTTGGACAAGACGAGAAAAATTAAAAAAATATTTCTACCTGATATGAGTACAATCATCAATAAAAATAACATCATTTTGCTTTAAAAGTAGATTCTAAAATAGGTTCTCGCGGTGAAGTAAATCAAATGGGAAATTACTCTCTTTCTTACTAATGGGATAGGATGCAAGGTGATGATTTTATAGTTGACAAATATTTGAAAGACTCAACCCCTCTTTGTTAAACAAATGAGGGAACAAGGATTTTATAGGATCGTATGAGAAATGTCCAAGTCTTCTATGATGAAGTCACACACAAGCTAGTTTTGTAAGATTGAATTAGGCCTAAATAAACAATTTCGCTTAGTCAAGACTATCTGAACAACAAGCTGTAAATCATTCAACTATTTCATTAAATAAATTTGAGCTACAATATAGGAGCTGGGAACTTAACCTTAAGCCTAGCATTGATTAGAATAACTGGTCTGTGTTCAGCTGCATTGGTCATGGCTCTTAGATCCTGTATTTACAACCTCAAACATATTAAAGAGAAAAAAGAGAGAAAAACATGGGAAAGTTGAAGAAAGCATGTATAATCCATCATGAAAAAGGGGAAAAAAGGCTCAACAAATAAAATCTCTAAAATTAAAATATATCTGTAAAACTCCCACTGTATTCACTTACATCGATAATACAATTCCCAACAGCATTTTGAGGAGCCACCAAAATGTACATGTCATCTTGCTCCTGAACCTCAGCAGCACCTGAGATTGGAAATTCATGCATTAATAAGATGCCAAATACATCGCAGCAGGAATGAAAATAATTTTTTGCAAAAAGGCGGAGTTAGATAGATATTCTCAATATGAAGTTAGGAAGCACAGATCACATTCGATCAGGATGGCACATGAATGATTTACCTTTTTTCCATTTATAGGGCATTCATATATGATGGCCTGCACTTAATTCTGTGTGTGAAGTAAGCATTTAATGTAGGAATTGCAAAAAGAATCTGAACGTGACTTGAAATAGAATTAGAGAAATGGATGACAAAGCAAATAAATACAGAGAAGTAAAGTTAGATATTAAGACTTTAAGCTAGAATCTGGAATACGAAAATACAAGGAGGCATTTGGTACACAGGGAACTTTCAGTTTCCCGTGAGTCTAGTTCGGAAAGCTTGTTTCCTATATTTGGATTATTTTTTAAAAATATAACACTTCTAGAAAACAATGTTTTCTTTGGAATTTTTCCAGGTATCTTTTCCGCAGAATTTGTTCCAATGTGATAACTAGTTAAAGTTTCTAGTAAAAATACCATGTTACTTTTATACCAGAAAACTAAAATAAATATTCTTAGGAATATTTATGACTAACCAACATATTTTAGTTATTTCTAGGAATCATTCTCAGGATTCATGATTACCAAACACGGAAAAGACTTCCCTACAAATCCCTCCTAAAGGTGTGCAATATGTGAATACATCAGGGGCATTGGATCGAAAGATGCATCAGCCAAACCATACATAGTAAAATCTAATTGATATACCTATAGAACCAATATTGATGAAGGTTCCTTTTGCTCCATAATCACCCCAGTCCATGAACTCTAAAATCTTACGACTTCCAGCAAGCTGCAATGGCATTCCAGCAAGAGCACCCTCTCCCATCGACCCTTGTACACAAACCTGCACGACGAAGATGAAGATAATTCAAATAAAAAGAATTACGTCTAGCGTTTATAGACAATAGCATCGTTTTATTACCTAGACAATGAAAATATTCTATGTTGCAAAAAAAGGAGTATGAAAGATACCTTAACCCGTTTTCCATCATCTGCAAAAGAGAGGGCAAGAGCTCGAACAAGTTCCATCAAGGTACCTATTCGATAAACATCCTGTAAACCACAATATGTGGTCAAATCAATACATTTAGAAAAAAAATAAAAGAACACAGATGTCCATACCATTTCTGGGTTCAGCTCAGGAATGTTGATGTCAACCTGTTTGATTTGGAATGACAAACAAAGCATATATTAGCCTACGATCCAAGGGAATTAAAAATAATACCATTCAACATACACGGTAAAAGCTTAATATTTTTCCTTCTGATCTTCCTACCCTTTCATTACTCTTTATCATTGAATATTTGCATGCAGTAAGAATGTTGATTGTTTTATTAAAAGTAGGAAGTGCTATTGCATCACTACGTTACAAGGCATCCTAACTAAGCTTTCACCCCAAATAACAACAATCATTTCAGCACCACAAATATCATAAAAAAGAAAACAACAATACAAAAGTGAGGGGTTCTTTAACTTGATTATCTTTGTATCCAGAAGTGGTAGTTAAACTACTTGTGTGCTTAGTCTCAATGGAAGATTAAGATAGCATAGCCAGTAGTGCTTGGTGTACACATTATAGCAAGAAGTGAAGTTGAGAATACTTGTCTTTGTAATCTGATTGATTGTAGCGGATAGCTTTAAGAGTTTCTTAAAGAAAAATTGGATATAACTCATAGTTGTGCTTAACCAGAATAAATCTCTTCGTTCTTTATTCGGTTAGTCTGCTAAAGTTAGTCTGCTACTTTAGCTTTTTCTCATTGAGCTCAAAAGAAAAACCAAAAAATTGTGCTCATTATATAGCAGAAGCTGAATTTATCATTGCTACCACTGCTATCAACCAAGTTTTGTGGTAGAGGAAGATTTTAATTGAGCTTAAACATGGAGAAAAAAGAAAGCACAGGGAATTTTGTTGACAACCAAACTGCAATAGCCATATGCCATAATCCCATCTTTCATGGAAAAACTAAGCATTTCAACACTAAGTTATTTTTCTCAAGTGAAGTGCAGAACAATGCAGTTGTCACTCTTATTTACTGTAAAACCAAGTTGTAAATGTTTTCACCAAGCCACTACCTACCAGCAAGTTCAAGTTCTTAAGACAAAATATTGGAGTTTGCAATCCTTCAAGCAAGGAGAAGTGTTAAATATTTGCTTTATGTATTGCATGTGACTTTAAATTTCTGTTTCAATTTGATAAACAAATAAATTCATAATAGACTGACACTTATTTGAGGAACAAGTCAATCAATTACTATTTTTATTTGAAGAGAAAGTCTATTAGTTATTGATAATTATGTCTCTTAATTTGTCAGACTGTTTTTGCTCTTTCAATCATTATAGATATAAACATTGTTGATCAATAAAATATCAGATTCCTTGCCTTCAGCTCAAAACATTATAACGTATTTTGTTTTCCCTTCTTACCTATTTTGTTTTTTCCTACCGTAGTTCCAGCAGTGTACCTATACCATTAGCAATGACAATTAATATACAAGGCCCCCAACACTGAAGAGACAATCCTAGAATGTGGACCCAAACCTGTACATGGAAATGGTGGTTTTGTCTCAAAGGATTGAAATCAGGTGACGAAAGAAACATTCTCAATACCGCTGGATTCTATTGCCAAGGACTTGTGGCTAGAATAGTTTTTAAATCTTCATCATTACAGAAAGAGAATTCAAAATATCCACGACCAAGGGGAACAATGGACCAAGATCCATTAAGTTTCCAAATTCCGTCTAACTTAAGCTGAAATTCATGAGCTACTTGGGTCCTTCTCCCCTTGATAGGATAGGATAATACAGCCGTGAAGTATTTTTGGCAACTTGCTAACCCACCCGGTATTCTTCCTTTGGTTGTTATAGAAATTTCATCAGCCTTCATACACAGCTTAGGCAGTTGTGAGACACTGAAATAGGATGCTTGTAAGGAATTTACATACGCAGGTTTATCCCGCTCGCTTGAAGCTTGATTGTTAGTTGCCACCAAAGGCATATTATGATCACATTGGAAAATCCCTGGCACTATCGGATCCATGGCATCCCAACATTAACTTTTTTTATTTTTTACATTTAAATATACAACATTTTTCTTGGGGAAAAATAAGTAAGAATGGCAATGGTTAAAGATATTGCACAGATCTAGAGTCACTCAAATATTTGAAAGCATTAACCAGTTTGCAGACTTGTGACAGTAGTGTCATACCTTCAACCTAGTTTTACCATCACTGATAGCCCTCTCAGTAGCTTGTAGCACGTCATCATAGAAATATTTCCTGATTTCTCGAGAATGGGGAATGTTGTTTAGTCTAGTAGGAATCCCTCTCCAGTTATCCTGTAACAAGCTAAGGCAAAATAAGAAACAATATATCGAGGAGGCTTTTATAGTGCATAAAGGAGGAAAGTATTCAAAACTAAACAGACAAATGCCCATTACAAAGCACAACTGTCTACCTGGCTCAAAGATGTCCGTCCTTTCTTTGTATCAAGAATAGATTTTTCTGAGTTAAAAGAAGTTAGTGAATGACCTTAAAAAAATATGAATAACGGAATAACAGAATAACGGAAAGGAGAACCCTCTTTGTCCTCAAAAGCCACCACTCAAAGCATTATATTTCACCTAAAATAATCACAAAGTTTCCCTTCTACAAACACCTTAAGTCACAAAATTCATTAAGAATTTTCCTCAAATTTATACCCAGTTTCCAGATTTTGAACAATCTACATAATTTCCTATTTCAAGTTTTTCCAAAACCCCTAATTATTTGACCAGAAAACAAGGTTGTGGATGGTTTACGTAATGCAATCTTAATTGAGGACCAAAATCGTGCATTGGCTATTGTGGAAGGAACAAAAATGCAAGCCTAAAATTTGTTTATTAAATATCATGTCAAGGTTAAGAATCTGGAATACACTCCGATATAAGTTGATGAATTACAAGACTTCCGAATAAAAGGTCCCATTTTTTTTAATAAAATAAAATAATTTTTCTCATTTTTCATATTTACAGATATACCACTCTGCTTTCACATTTTTTAAACAAATTTAAAAAAAAAAAATGGAAACAATGTGATTCTCTTCAAATTAATTGTCAAAAGAACAAAAGTAGAATTTGTTTTTTGAAACTAAATAGACTCCAAACTCACAGTTCGCCTCAAATATATAATGGGTGATATTTAATACATGCTCTTGAAGCTTCCTACCTCCAGATTTCAGTATTTTTACTTTCTCATGTTGCAATTGAGATAACAAAGATTCAATTTCTTTGAAAACTGCTTCTTTGGAATGGCTGCCATCAATCTGTGCATGACAAATAAGTTAAATGTGAGTGATGTCTCATCCACTGGTTCACGTCAAGACAAAAGATAGACATATGAGAATGCTAATAGTCTCCAATGACCTTATGAGTTATATTTGAGTAAGAGGAAGATACCGCTTCTGCATTTTGCTTATATATGTTTAGGCGAGATTTGACCTGAAAAGCAATAGATAAGTATACACGAGGTATTTCACAAGGATGTTAGATCCACGCAATTGTTAACAGTGAAAATGTAATCTTAGATAACAATACGAAAGAAGCTCACTAAATTTTTTTTCCTATAAGATAATAACTACATGATACATTTTCCTAGAAAAGAAAATTTTGAATGGCTATGGCTAACCCACACCTTGCTTGTTGAAATATGGAGAGAAAGGAACAAAAATCTGAAAGAGTTATATGTAAATTTGATAATGCAGCACACATTGAGCAGTTTATGCACATGATTGACACCATCACACTAATGCAATTATGCTGACTGATAAACTTCTTCATCAATTCAGTTGAAAATAGTCTTAAAGGCACATTATGCTTATATGACAACTAAGATCTTTAACTTCTCATAAATATTGTAATAAAAGTTGCAATTAACAAAATCAAAATCTCATCAATGGGACAAGTATTTAGGAGATCATTTCATGCAGAGTCCATATTTTCCAGCTGCCAATGCGTATAAATAACAAATGCATTTTCAAATGATGCAGCTTATGTGAAATACCCACAAAGAGAGCAAAAATAAACAAATAAAAGGAGTACAATCATACCTTCTCCTCAGTGTCATCAGGTCGAGTTATCAGCCTTGCTTTAACTTCTTCAGTCTCCGGTGGAAAAAAATTTAGATGGTATATCTTCCCTGTCACTGGGTCAAGCCTTCTACCAACACATCTGTCGATCAGAATTTCATCAGGAACCTGAGTATTAGAAATTTAATAACTTAGCGAGGAAGATGAATCTATAGATGTCTGATTCTAGGTAATTATATAACCTGTAACATGTCAATAACACCAAATGACCAAGTCCTATGCCTATTATAAACAAGATTATTCACATGCTTTCTCTTCCATCTCCTTTCATCTCATTTTCTTCCTGTCTCAATATTTCTCAATCACATCACTTATCACACATTTTTTCACTTTCCCTCTTCTTTTTCTTCATTCATTCTAACTCCACCCTCAAGCACCAAAAGATGAGGTATATGTCCCATTTCTCTTTACAAACAGGTCAAATTGGCACCAACAATAAAAAACTTTAAAAAAAAAATCCTATTGACCTTAAGATTTTAAATTTCCATTGCAATCATATGAAATTTCTTTGCAATATTTTATGCTGTGGAAAATTTTAATCAATTGTGGTTTGCGAGACCCCAAAAACCTTGAAATTGGCAACCATTTTTTAAAGCAATCATATAAACAACTGCAAGTTTTGCAGCTGAAGTTTCTGGAAAGGGAAAGAAATAAAATAAAATAAACGTTTGACATACATTCAATACTATATACACATCAGGTCGTATCTGCATTTTCTCCAGACTCTGGGCCTGGCTCAAACTCCGAGGGTACCCATCAAGAAGCCACCCTTTTTGCTTAGCATCTTCGCGAGACAATCGTGCTGCCACCATCTACAAACAATATACATTAACCAAACCATGCATTTTATTTTCATGGCAGAAAGGCTAAGTTTGATAATATTATACAGCTGTCACAATTTCATCAGGAACCAGTTGACCCGCGTTCATGAACTCCTTTGCTTTATTTCCAATTTCAGTCCCAGCTGCAACTTCTGCTCTTAGCAAATCCCCTGTAGATATGTGCACTAATCCAAACTGCACAACAGCAAACAAACAAACAATTTATTCATTTATTTAATGCAACATCAATTACATAAATTTACTAATTTTAGTCATTTTGGACTAATTTTCTACCAAATATTTCTAAAGAAAAACAAATTACAAGCTAAAACTAGTTCAAAAGCTATTTCTTAAAGAAACTTTAATATATAAAGAATTTCTATAAATCAGTGAAAAAATTACTTTCAATAGTTTTTATATTTTCCGTGCAAACAAACCTTGATTCTTCTTGCTTTTCTTCGTTAAATTACTTCAGAAAAATAGTGACATGTGGAGGCAACGAACCTTTCGGACAATTAATTCACATTGCGTGCCTTTGCCGGATGCAGGTGCACCTGATATCATCACCTTGAGAGGATCGCTGGTGGAACAATTGACTTTGAGCGTCTTGTTAAAGATGATGACACGTGTAAGGATCCTTGCGTGGTGCAAGAAAAGTATGATAAATTAGTAAATGATGATAAATAAATGTAACCTTGGTTGTTAACCGCGGTAAGGTGTGGCAGCGGAGGTTGCTTAAGCGAATAGGTCGTGTGGAGAAAGAGAAATGGCAGGGGTGTAGACATGAATGGCGGCGAAGGGGAGTGAACGGAAGAGAATGAGAGGTTGTGAGAGTGGTGGTGCGGTGGAAGGAGGTGGGGGTGGAGTTTATCATTGTTGCTTTGGTTTGGGATGATGAGCCACTCACTCCAATTAGTTGAGTGGTTCACAACACTCACTCCACCCTCTAACAACTTTTTCTTTAATAAAGATCACTATGATGCATCCACTCCATTGTGTAAATTGATTATTTTTTATTTTTTAATATTATATATTTAATAGAACTAATAGAAAAAGGAGTTTGAGAGGAAAACAAATTAAAAATAAAAAGAGTTGAGAAAAGAAGAAATTAAAAAGAATAAATTAGGAGAAAAGAGAATAAAAGAGGAGGAGATTAGAAAAAAAAATAAAGAAGAGTTGAAAA
>Ga0209489_108671_pt1 | contig 13554 bp, 6 predicted proteins | sample SiratrowhiteBW_FD_187527 | JGI IMG/M metagenome (GOLD analysis project Ga0209489, IMG submission 187527) | Root nodule microbial communities of legume samples collected from California, USA - Siratro white BW (SPAdes) (version 2) | ecosystem: Host-associated > Plants > Roots > Nodule | place: USA... | reverse complement strand
AAAAAAAAAAAAAAAAAAAAAAAAAAAAAATATAAATATATATATATATATATATATATATATATATATATATGGAATAAAAGTCTATATGTATCATTATCCTATTTTTTTTTTTCATTCATCTCCTGTTATCTACAATAATGAATTTTCATATAAGATTTTAAAATATAGATAAAATTAAATTAATCTTTTTTATAAAGTAGAACTATCATTAATTTATTTACAAATTAATTTATAAAAATTATTTTGAATAATATTTTTAAAATTTTAATTTGTGTAATCTAAATTTAATTTATAAAATGTTAATTTTATTTTATATTTTTCTTAAATGACGTTCCAAATATTTCTTTACTTATCTTCTGTGAACGTTAAACTAGATTTTTCCCCATCATTACTTGTATAACTAGGAAAAGAAAGTATAAAATAAAAGTTAAAATAAAGAAAATAATAACCATGTTCATCAATTAGTCTATGACCGCTTGACTTTCATGTATAGAAGTATAGGAATTAATATTTTATTCTGTGAATTGGATGAGATAAGTATTTTTTTTTATATAATTAAATTTATCATAAATAGATATTTTAAGTATATAAGTATATTATAAATAAAATTATAATATATATAATAGTTTTAATATAAATAAATAATTTAAACTAGTTTAAATTATAATACAAGACAATTCAATAATAACATATTTTTTTGGATTTTATTTCTTAGAGATAAAGATAAAAATAGATTGATAGTTAAGAGGATTGTAGAATGCAGACATTGTTGAAAGATAATCTTTGACTAGGTTTGAAATGTACAATATAAGAAAAAGAGTTGAGAATGTTTAAAGTAGAAATGAAAATTTATAACCCAATATTAAGTTAAGTTAAACTAATGTATACATTTATAACAAAGAATCCTACATAACTGAATATTGCGTTAAACTAATATATAAATTTAAGTATTGCAGTATTTTGTTTATTGTATTAAAATATGTAAGGGAAAACAAGATTTATGAACAACAAATATTCAACCATTATGTGACTTTTCCGATTCGAGTTTTACGTGTTCGAATCATGCCTATATATATAAACAAATTGAATGTTTTTAATTTTATATTTTATATTTACTAAGTTAGATAGGTATTTTTGTTAATTGACATTCACTAATATTCTATAATTATGTAATTATATAAATAATATAAATGATAAGTTTAAAAAATTCATAAAATGTCATGTTAACGAGTGCAGGTCCAAAAATCGAAAACCATGGTCGAATCTTAATAGATTGAGTTGAGTAAAATCAAAACACTTAAATATCCTACTCAAATTGTTTAAGCTAATTTGGCGAAATCTAGTATTATTTCTAGCACTAAACACAAAGAAAAAAATATATAAATATTAAACGAATTAAGAGAGTTAAGAAAAATAGTATAATTTTAGTGTATATCTTTTCATAACGACTACAAATATTATATAAATTGTCTGTTATCTTTATATAGACTTTTCAAAATTGACTAAATCAAAGGCAATGCAAAAATTATTCGAGAAGCAGTTCTTTTTTGTTGATGATATCAAGATGTAAAGAGAGACATTTTAGAAAAATATTGATATTAGTTAAAATAAGTATTTTTAACTTACTTCTTAATTAATATGAAATTATTCTTTTATTAATATGAAATTAATTATTTTTGTTTGTAGTATTATAGTGTAGAGTTAAAATTTTGTTGCATGCTAAATATAAAGGTAGGCAGACATGGGACCATTCAACGAAATCCTTTGACTAATTAAGTTCACAAACTTATCATTGAAGTATTGAAGCCATCAACCAAATAAGACTCTCTGCTACTACTTTGAATAGTTTAAATAGTAATACTTCTTATATACATACATACATATATATATATATATATATATATATATATATATATATATATATATATATATATATATATATATATATATATATTTAATATTGCCACCTTTATTTATTAAGTAATATTTCATTTGATTTTTTTATTTAAGAGATATTAACTATACTTAAATAAACTTTTCCATAAGCACTTTTAAAAACATCAATAAAATTTATTTCTCCACGAATTAAAATTAATTTAGGTATAATTTAAAAAGTAAATTTAAAGAAACCAAACAAGAAAAATTCTACCAACTAATTTATATATACACAAATTTTAGTTTAACTAAAAAAATTCGACCGAAATAATTAATACATTAAATCTAAGGTCGAATTATTAAAATATTGTCTGAGTTTGATTCTTAATAGAAACAATTCTAAGTCAGGTTTAGTTCGCTTCTTATTATATAATATTAGTTTAAAACAAAATTTTTAAGACATTAATGAATGATATATTTAATGAAAAATTTTATTTTGAAGATCTATGTGGTCAAATATATTCATAAGAGTCTGTATACAGTTTGAAAAGTCAGTGGCTCCTTAATAATTAATAAATAAGAACCCACATCATGCTTCACTTTTTAAGATAAAGAGAAAGAAACTCTACTCTCCCTTTTTTGTATAATAAAACGTGGATGTGAAGAAAAGGTTGAATGTGAACTAACCCTAATGTTTGAAGCATTGTTGGATTTATCAGTGGCACATGAGCCACATTATTGACTTTTCTCCGAGAAAATACATAAATTTCAACAATTGATTATAGTAGCTTCTATCCATTTGTTTTAGTTTCTACTTACATCTTTCTTCTCCAACTTTCTTGTATATATATATATATATATATATAAAAAACTAATACAAAATATTATACTTATAAATAATCCAATTAACATAAAAATTAATATATTATCACTATCAAAATTTTATTAGTATTATTGTAAGATAAGTTACACTAATTACCTGTTTAAGGATATTAATCATATTATAATAGTTTCTTTTTTGTTCTCCTTTTTAATAATAATTAAGATTGAAATGTAATGTATTGTGATAACTTTGTGTGCTCGAGGTGGGGAATGTAATTCATGAATGTCTAGTCAGAATATTAATGAAAAAAAAATACTAAATCAAAGTTTCTTATAAATTTATGTATTTTGATTTAAGTTTTTATTAAAATTTATTTATTTTATTGAATGTTTAAAATTTTTTATATTTTTTTAAGTTGTTAGTTTTTAACCTTTTTGTTATTTAGGTCAGGTAGTTAGTTGTTATTTTACTTTATTATCTTATTTATCTTTATATAAATAAATATGAAGATACAATCATATTGCGGTTCATGTAAAATAATAAATGACTTTTATTATTCTAATTGAAAATATATTGGATAATATATTTTTAATAAAAGTAATAAAAGTTATTTGTGTTTTTTTTTTTACATTAATCGCACTATATCATTATCATGTTATATTGAAATATAATATTTTGACAACTACCAACTTTTTACATCTGTTTGATAATTATTATTTTATCTTTTATATTTTTCTTTTACAAATACAAAAGTTTACTTTTATAATAGTTATATTACTTATAAAAATAGATTGTGAAATGGTTGTTGTGTCAAAATTTCGTTATTCTTTTATATTAACTACACAAAACTTACATTTCATAACACAAAGATGATTAAACAATTAATTAAGATATGGTTACAAGGTAACAATCACATTACTTAATCTTAAATAAGATTTTTGGAGCTATGATTAAACAATTAATTAAGATAACGTTGCAAGATAACAATCACATTACCTAATCTTAAATAAGACTTTTGGAGCTTGCATGTGGATCTCTTATCCTCGTGGCAATGCTTCACAAAGATTGGTAGAGTTTTAATTGACATATTTTTTTGTGAACTAAACTTGTAGTTTAAAGAATAACTTCTCATCTGAACATTCTATCGTAAATTGACAACACCAAAACACTAAATTGAGAATATAATCTTATAAGAGGGGTTGGTTTGACGTGTCAACATCAACGTGAGAGTTTGAATCAAGTTTGATGAAAACTAGACCATCTAATTAATTAGATTTGTGTCTTGTGTTATACTTATGTATGAAAAATAAAAAAATACAAAAAAAATAAAGAGTTGGATTTTGTTTTAAAAAATTTCATCATTTTCTTGCAAATTTCGTCTGATGCTTCACAGTCAAACGATAGGTTTAGTATTTGAACAAACAAACCAATTTATATTTAAACAAACTTAGTTTTAAAAATCTCACCCTCTTTAAGTTAAATAACATGCAATGTACATAAAGATGAAAAAGAGTTTACAAAATATTTTTATACCGAGTTTGTCTAAAAAACATATGCTTTGTCCAATTCTTTACCAACTAGTTAAGTTCTACTAAACAGACTACAACAGCAAAGTACAATCAAGTACTCTTTTGGCTCTCATCCATTTCTAGCTGGCCCCATTTTAGTATTTTTCTTTCTATAGTTCACTTTTGACTCAACCAAGTATTCCTATTCTTTCAGCAAGGCACTTCTGTATCAACCAAACTATTCTTTTACAATCCACTCTTAGCTTAACCCAAGTGTTATTTTATCAAGCCCTTCTTGGCTCACGGTATTATTGTACAAATCACTCCTAGCCTAAGATAAATACAATGTCTTTGTGATGAAAAGAACATATTTAATGCTCACTAAAGAAGGTAGCCTCTTTTGATATATACAAGGTCTAAACTTGCTCTATTAGTTTGTTGGGATGAACAGAAACAATGTTTTTATAAAAATTTTAGCATGGAGAGAAAATTCAGCATAATTTCAGCACTTGCAAAATAATGATTATTCTTTTTCTTCTTCTCTTTGAAACTTGTTTTTATATATAGGCTCAAACAAAGTAGTCATTGTATGTTCTTTTCTAATTATTGAGTAGCTTTGAACTCACTCGATGATCTTATTCTTCTTTTTATATTGTCTGGCAAGCTAAATATTAAGAAGCATTAAATGTATTTTATGTAGCATTGTTTTTTCTTCTCTTCTTCACTCAACTTCTTTGATAGTTGGTAATACTTATCTTTCTTGATAACAAAATATTTATATCAAACAATGATAAAAGCGCACACTTTATAGGACACATAGCTGAGCCAGAGTTAAATATAGCTTATGTGAGGAGAATTTGTGACCATTGCAGTTATAGCTTGAATCTCAAGAAATATTTGAATAAAGCTTTTGCTTATGCGAATTTCTTTGATGACAGATAATCAGACATTCTTTGTATCACATACTTAAATTTTAAAAATATTCTTTAAACTCATATTAGCTTATAGTCTTTGATTGTATTTATGATTTGATCATCATCTTTCATCTACCAGACAAAGTGGATAATCTATTTGTTAAGTCCTTTAACTTGTTGGTTTGCTCTTTTTCTACAGCTTCTTTGAACACACAGGTGCATTAATTCATGTCTTTCTTTATTTACGCATTTAATCAAACATTACATGATGTTGAACTTTTACTCCAACAATGTGTCATCAATGTCTACTTTTTGATTGTTAGCATCTTATGGTCATATAAAATCGTTATACCTGTTTTAAATGTTCTTACTTTTAAAAGATTTGATAATTTTTGTATACATTTGTCTTTGTCTTGTTAGTATAAAAACTTATTTTTATTTATAAACCTTAAAAATAATATTATTTAATATTATTTATTATTTCAGAATTATTGATAAAATAACCGATTATATTAAGTGATAAAGATTAAACTATCATATTAAGTGATAAAGATTAAATTGCGATAAAGATTAAATTAACTATCATTGATAATTTATCTTAAGAAATTTAATTAACTAAACTAGATTGATTATGTATTAAGATATTGTCCATTTTATTTCTCAAAATAAAATAATTATTCTTAATTAATTGAAATATTAAAAACAATCTAAGGCTTTATTTGATATTAAAAAAGAAAAAAAAGAGAGAGAGAGAGAAAGAATAAAAAGTAAAAAGAAAAAAAAACAATTTGAAAAAATACTTAAACCGGCCTGAGATTCCCGAAAAGAAAAGAAAATTTTGAATAGAAATAGTGCTGCTCCAACTTAATGGATGATGTCCATTTTTTTCGATACTGCTTCTTCCTCCAAGGTTTCTTGGGGGCACTTCTAAGTTTTTAAAATTTTCTCAAATTGCTCCGTTTAAAAAACTATTATGTCTTTTATTATTTAAAAACAAATAAAAAAATCTTCCGAAATAAATAATTTCGAAAGCTAATTCTTTGGAAATAACTTTTAGAGTTACTTATTTTGAAAAATGAGATGTCATTAAAAATACTTCTGGAATAGGTAAATTTAGAAGCTATTTTCGAATTCAAAATTAACTTTCAAATTTTTCCATTTTTAAAATATTTTTTTGTAAAAGAAGAATTTTGGAATAGGTAATTCTGGAAGTCAATTCCAGATTTTGAAATAGTTTTTAAAATTGCCTATTTTGAAACTGAATATGTAAAAAAAATATTATATTATTAATTATCTTATTATATCATTAACTATTTTAAAATTTTTTATTTCAAAAGTGAATATATGAAAATAATTATATCATTATCTATTTAAGAATTTCAAAATAAGCAATAATATAATGAAACAATGATATAATTCCAGAATAGACAATTATATAATTATTTTGATATGATTTCATAATAGAAAATCATATAATTATTTTGATATAATTTCAAAATAGGCAATCATATAATTATTTTGATATAATTTCAGAATAACAATGATATAATTTCAAAATAAATAATGATATAATGAGATAATTAATTATATAATAATTTTTTGACACCTTTATTTTTGGAATAGACAATTACAAAAGCTATTAATTGACTTTCAAAATTATTTATTCTAGAATTTCGTTTTTTAAATAAATAGACAAATTTGAAAGTTAATTCCGGATTTGAAAATAACTTTTAAATTTGTGTATTTCAAAAATACTTTTAATGACACCTCTTTTTTTGGAATAAGCAATTTTAGAAATTATTTCTGAATTTGACTTTTGGATTTGCTTATTAAAAAAAGAAATTATTTGTTTTTAAATAATAAAGGACATAATTATTTTTTAAATATGATAGTTTGAAAAAAAATTAAAAAAAATTATTTGTCTCAATCGAGTTTGTTTTCGGCCTCTATCAGCACTTCCCCACCAATTGGTCTCAATCGAGTTTGTTTTCGGCCTCTATCAGCACTTCCCCACCAATTGGTCTTTTATTAGCTTTTCATATCCTCTTTCCTCCCCCGCCGTTTAGTATGATAATTATCATAAAAATTTATTAATAATAAAATGATGTAATTATTAATACATCAATAATAAAATGTCGATATAATAAAAAAATCTTTTTTTTCTAAAATAATCTTTAAAAATAATTTTTAATTTATTTTTCTTCAATCAAACATTCTTTTTTTTTTCATTTTATTTCTTATTTATTTCTCTTTTTTTTATTTCTACTTATTCCCTTTTTTTCTCTATTCCTTTTCTCTTTTATCAAACATACCCCAAATCAAAAGAAATTTAAATATAGGATGGTATTGAAGAACCAAAAGATTTTTCCCTCATCACTTTTGAACTTCGTTCTCAATTTCTATATTTTCTCTCATTTTCAAGCACTCGCTTGCGCAACAAACCCTCATGCCACATTCTTCGTATCTAACCTAAATCCATGGATTTCATTAATTCTTCTTCGCATTAACGCATTCTTCCTTCACGTTCGTATAAGTTTTAGATTCTGCATCATATAATCTAAAATATAAAAAATATATATATATTTTAATTATAGAATTTGAAATATCAAAAAAATATATATATTTTATAAATAAGATCTCACTGAGTTACAGGAAGAATGCGTCTCGTAAATGTTGACTTCATACCCAAAGGGAGATCGATACCACAACCTTGGTTGAGAGACTAGAATGTTTAACCACTCAATCCGAGCAGCATTTGGTCTCTCATAGCACATCCAGTTCCAAATTATGCCATGAATGAAATAGATTTCACACTTCGGAGAAAGTCAAATTTTCTTTTTCAGTCACAACCTAGACGGAAGGAAGGAACTACCATTAATTATGCTACTGCTTTCCGAGAACAAGCAAAAGTATTTCGATGTTACCATTGAGCTTCCCTTCGCCATGGATTAGGTCGAGCTTTGGAAATTGTGCAACACAAAGGTTTTACTCGCGAATGCATCCATCAATCAGAGAAACAATTTTTAAGTCAGTCACATGGACAGATAGATCCATAGAGCGTGAGCATTATCACATGACATTTTTTAAATTATGATATGTTCATTAACTAGTCTTCAATTAATCATTTTAATAAGATTTTTCTTTCCAACTACATTTGTCTCATTTTAATAAGAATTTGTTTCATAGCCCCACGGAACCACACAATCGTCAGCCAATTGAGTAATCGTCAGCCAATTGAGTAATAAGTTAAGAACTGAAGAAACAAGAGCCAAGATGTAAAATAGATTTAAATTGTGCTAAAATAGATGGCAAATTACGCAACATATTGTTAACTATAATTATCTAAAGAAATCAGAAAATATGGTTTGCATCCATAACTATACAGGACCATAGTGGTTATTTAAGAAACAAATAATCCCAACCTGATATTTGGCTTAGATGAGAGGAAGCTAACGAGAAAAATAGCTTTACTTCCATTTGCTCACAGGAATTTTTCTATGCTTGAGGTCAATGTTGTCTTGGGCACAGCTCCAATAACTGTATCTTTCTTCTCACCATTCTTGAAAATAATGACAGTGGGGATACTTCGAATCCCATATCGGCTAGCAGTTGAAGGGCTCTCATCAGTATTGAGTTTGTAACACTTCAGCTTACCAGAATATTCCTTGGCCAGTTCATCAATTATCGGGTGGATCATTCGGCAGGGACCACACCATGGAGCCCAGAATTCAACCAGTACAGGAGACTCGGATTCAAGCACAAGTGATTGCCAATTTGCGTCAGTAATAGCACCAACTGTAATATTCAATGATACACAGTGTTTCACTTTAGTAAATATTTCACTAAGACATGCAACAATACTCTGGAAATGTAAAGCAGCAGATAATTAGGATCCACGTGCTTCACAAAGAGTGGAATGATGAGGGATGATGCTAAAATGTAAAACATGCCCATACCAGCCAAATGAAGTACAAACAGGAAAAATGAAAAAATACTACTAAAAGTTTCAAAATACATTTTTAGGTTGTATAGCAAAGAAAAAAAAAAAACTGCAATCTTCTTTATTTTTCTTCTGATGGGAGTCTTGTTTCAACACTGTCAAAAAGCCTTCCAAGTAAGCTCCTCCAAACAAAGCAAAGCAAAAATACAAAAAAGGCAGCAGTCAAAGGGCCGTAAATGTCACTTCAATGACATCGTACCAACAAAAACACTACTTGGTACGCTTCAAACCCAATTCATCACAACTATAACAGTGGAACGCTTCAAACCCAATTTTGTCTGAAGAAAGCCAAACCACTTTGATGACTAAATTTCGTTCTCTTGCAATTATCTCAATGGTGGTGAAATCTAACATCATAATCATTGCCATATCGAGCAGAAGAACAAATCCAAAAAGGAACCTAATAGCTATAATCTCATCTTCTGATAAGACAAGAAAAGAGCCTTGTCTGAAGATTGGAATTAGACCATATAGCTGATATTAAATTTCTCCTCTATTACTACGAATTGACTCTAATATTCTAAAACAGCTTCGTTGTTTCTCTCTTCCGATGACGTTAGGATTAACCATTATAGATAAAGAAGTTCCGTCTCATCAATTTGAAAATTTTCGGCACAATTCCATACATCTATGCAATTGCAGTCAACATAAACTTCATCAGTGTTATCGGATAGAGATCCCAAAAATCCTTTATGAAAATGTATAGGAAGCCATATTGATAATCCTTTATGGAAGCATTGCACACCAAAAGAATACAATATATAATATTGATAATTTTAAAAGAAAATATACAGAAATATAATTGTAATGCAAAGATAATGAAAGACAACCATAATTAATAATAATATCATGTCTAAAACTTCAAATAACAATAAATCAAATCAAATGGTGCTGAATAAAAAAGAATTTGGAGAAAAAAAAAAAAGGACTTGCAGTCAACAACATCAGCAGGACTACTATGTCCTATGATAATTCATAACCGACTTCAACAAGAGTTGCTTCACCAAACGCAAACAGACTCATAATCAAATTGTCTACTAGGTCCAAACAACCTATCAAGGTGGGTCTACCCTCACAAGAATAAAGATGAAACATTTGAAACCTTCGGAAGTGCATGGTTGAGAATCAAACTGGAGTTCCCAAGGTGTTGTACACTTAAGTTGTTACTACTACCTATCTGATTAACATGTCCCTCAACAAAGCTTGATATGAAGACTCTTGAGGAAATCTGATCATAGCACTCCCCAAGCTTGATAATCTGAGAATATTTCGCTCTGTTGACTATACTCACATAAGGCAAGCACAGCTAGAAGCACGTGCTGTTAAATGCATGTTTCTATGATATAGAGAATGTGTATAGATGTGAATTATGGTGTCTTGAGCCAAGATTCAAGAAGTATGTCATCATTTTCTAGGATATCGTCTTCAATGAAACTAAAATGACTTTCAAGTCATAAGTTTCAAAATGACCCTAGGAGTAATCATGGCAGTGATAGCATCTGAATTTCTACAGAATGATGAATTAGATGATCTTGTAGAAGAGTAAGACACGACGAACACAGACGAGCTAATGATAATTATAGTATTGTCAGTCGTACAACAAGGAGAATAATCAAAGCTTAGAAAAAGGTATGAATACGCATAGCTTATTGCATTGTCCTAGATAGTTGTTAGTAAGGTTTTATATGATGAACCCTTAAGTGTATCCCCTACTCTAGCAAGTAAGGAGAAAACTCAATAGTTAGATGCCATGAAAGAGTAGATGAATTCACCTCATTTGAACAATACCTGAAATTTGGTTCATAGACTCGTGGGCTCTCTAGACTGGTCAGTTGTAAATGTATTTTCAAACAAAAAACGGAATTCTAAAAACTTATGAGACAAGATTCAAGGCAAGATTGGTGGCTAGAGACTTTATCCAGAGGGAAGGAATTGATTATAATGATTATAATATATTCAAGCGAATATTTAACCTTACATTACATGTAATGGGTTGATGTGAAACATGCCAGAAGAAAATGAAACAGCCTGCGAGAGTGACTTTAAATGATGATGCAGTTTCTGTTCTGATTGTTTGCTAAACTTACGACTACAAGCATGATACGCTAACACTGTAAAATCAGTCCAGCTGCCAATAGAGACATATTTAGGTTATAAAACACAAGGAGAAACTCTCCAAACAACTCTAACTAATTCATTTTCCTCACCACAAAACAGATAATCATGCATTTCAACCCATGCGCAGATGTAAGAAACAACCAAGCACTAGAAGTCCAGATCTACAACATATTAGCCGTCAAATAAAAATCAGAACACAAAAAAAAAATATATCAAATAAAAATAATAATAATAATACCACACTGTTGTATTGTTTTCTTAGCTTCACTCACCAAAATGCTCAAAGGCTCAAACAAATAGCATCACCGTTGGAATAATTCAAACATTCTAACATTCCACATCCACACAGCGCACAAGAAATTCCAAAGAACATTTAACAAACCAAAACAACATTACAAAACTCGCACAGAACCTAAACAACAAATCTTCGCAACGAAATCGAAACCTAACCTTCGACGGTGGTATTCTGTGCCTCGCAAGCGACGCGTCCGCCGCGAGGAGCAGTTCTCGAGGCGGCGCGAGTCGAAAAAGCGGTTCCAGCGGCGGGTCGGAGCCGGAGGCCGGAGTAGCGCGGCAGCGCAGCGGAGGTGCGGCGGGCGGTGAAGGCAACCGGAGGAGAGAAGGTGAGGGAAGGGAGTGTGGAGGAGCGAGTGAGGGTGACGGATTGGAGTTGCACGGTGGCCATGGATGCGAGAATCGCAGTTCCAGAAGAAGAATTGAGGAATCGAAAGTGTTGCGTTGAACTATGTTGCAATCCAAATATTATTTCTACTTTTTTTGTATTTTATTTTGTTTTATTTTGGAAAGATATTGGTACTAGTATTGTGTGGATGAGATTACACTGATGCGACTGTGAGACACTCCATTGGTTTTCCAACACCATAACCTTTTCTCAATTTTACCAAAATTAAATAACTTTTGAAATATCAATATTCATTAATTTAGAATTATTTAAATTATTTTATGCTTTTTAATATAATTTTTAGTAATTTTTAAAATCATTTTTTTCTTACTTGGATCACTTAAGTGATGGAGTTTATTTTAAATTATTTTCCAAGTGGCCACTTCGTTCTTACAATAAAATGGAAAAATGTTCACATGTTAAAAATATGGAAAAATATTTCCTATATAAAATTATCAAAATTAATTGATAATTATCACATTAAAAGCTAATTAAGACATATATTTGAAGGCTTTTTGCATTATTTAAAACTTTTTAATATGTGTTCATAAATACACTATATTGATTTATAATAAATTATGAGGATACTATCAAGTAAGTATATTTGGTAAGTATATTGTTTTATATGTGTTAAATGCGTTAAAGATTATATTTAGATTTTATATAATTCTTTCTAAAACTATATCATTAGTTAGATTAAAATTTTATTTTTTGTCTAAAACTTTTTGGTATTAATTGAATTAAAGTTAACACTGATAGAGAAGTTAGAGATGATTTTCATTTTATAATTTGTAGAGGTATTTTAAGGACAATAGTAAAGAATATATGGATTGTTTTTTTAGGATTCAACATGTTCTTTATGATGAAGTGATGAATGACATTTTTTGTTTGAATATACTCAGCTGAAAGGTTTTAAAAAATCTTTGATTGGAATTTGACTCTTCTTTACATTAGTCAAGTTTTTAGTCAACTCATATTAGAACCTACTGTGAATTAAGTGATTAGTATTTTCAAGAAAAATAATAGTTATACAAATAGACTGAGTAATATAAGTGTTAAAAATAATTGTATTAAGCTAAACTTTTTTCATAACAGATTCCAACTCCCTTTATTTCATTTGTAGGAATTTTGTTTTCAGTTTTTCTTTTTATTATTTGTTCTTTTTGTGTTTTTTTAATAATATTTTTCATAATATATTATGATAGGTGATTGATAAGTTTTGGGTGTCTATGTAGCTAAAATGCCATAATCTATAATCATATCATGAATCTTTTATTTTAAAAAATATATATACAATAGTTATTGAATAAAATTATGTAAAAGTTAGAATAATTATATTTTGAGTTAGATAGGTTACTTAAATGTAAAGTATTTTATTATTAAAATAAAATTCACAAATGATTATATTTGAAATATTCGTTGTAAAAAGGATAATTTTTCTTATATTTTATTCTTTAAAAAATATTATTTTTTTTTTGTATTCCTATTACATGATTACATTTTTTAAGTTTGCACCAAATAAAAAAATATATTGTAATATTTAGTGTAACTAAAATCTTTATATATATATATATATATATATATATATATATATATATATATATATATAAATAAATAAATAAATAATATAT
>Ga0209489_108668_pt1 | contig 13558 bp, 7 predicted proteins | sample SiratrowhiteBW_FD_187527 | JGI IMG/M metagenome (GOLD analysis project Ga0209489, IMG submission 187527) | Root nodule microbial communities of legume samples collected from California, USA - Siratro white BW (SPAdes) (version 2) | ecosystem: Host-associated > Plants > Roots > Nodule | place: USA... | reverse complement strand
TTGTCGGGTCCTTTAATTTAAAAATTATTATTTTGTCTTTTAAATTGTTTTTTTTATATATTATATTTTTGGGAAAAATAAATATTCTAAAAACCACATTTGATTTTGATTATTTAATTAAAGGTATTGTCTTAAGACAGGTGCTGTGGGGTGCTAATACATTCCCCACGCGTAACCGACTCCCGAACTCATTTCTAGTTCGCAGACTTATTCCTTATTCTTTTCTTAGTTTTTTCCATAGTTTTTTTCATAAAAAATTATGGTGGCGACTCCATTTCTTTCTTTTTATTTGTTTTTATTTGGACCGCCATATCCGTCGTGATTTTTAGGTCGCGACATGCAGGATATAATATTTTCAGATACAATTACATAAGTAGAAATCCCAAGTTTACAAGTAAAGGAAAATTCGAAAGCGGTGCATAGTAAATGTGTGGAAGTATGCGCAGAAGTATTCTACAAAATTATTTTATTCATCTTCTTTATGCATATTCTTTCTTTTGGTAGTGTGTTTGGAAAGTTGCATAGTTATATTTTTTGTATTCATAGAGGGATAACTGAGTAACTTTATTTTTTTTCTCACTAATGTTATTTGCTTTATTGTATAAGAGTTTGGTCATCCTTTAAGTGTTCCTTTTAATTTAATTTATTTTTTACTGTTCAAAAAAAATATATTAAAATAAAATAGAAACAATATGGAGAAAGTAAAATATATTTTACCAGAAAAAAAAATCATTATTTACATTTTATTCTATTACTTTATATTTAAAACAAAATAAATAAAATTAATTTAAAAATGTGTACAACAAATATTAACTTCCTCACTAAGAAAATTTTGTTTAATTATTAATATAAGAAAAACATATAATGTATGACTCAAAATAAATTAAATAACAAAAATAAATAAAATAGATGTTTATAAATCAAATAAAAGAAATAAATAAAACAAACCAATATATATTAGAGATATATTAAATAATAGAATAAAAGAGATTAAGAACACAAAAATAAATTATAAATTAGATTAATAAAATTAAATATCTCATTTTACAATAGTAAATACTTACTCTTGCAACCCCAGACACATTTAACTACACACACATTTTAAGTCTACAGCATTAAAGCCTTACTTATTTTGTATAGTAAGGATTTTTTTCATTAAATAAATTTTACATGATTTTATTCGAGATATTAATTATTTTTTATTATTTTACAATATTTATCAGTTAAATATTAATAACATAGGTTTGAATACACATTTTTATTAATTATCCAATCAACTCCATTTAAATACACCTTTTCAAAATCCATTTAATTAAATAATAAATTGTATTTAATAAATTATTATTATTTATTTAAGTTTATTTGATTGTCTTCCTTAATTTTTAATGCTAGCATGTCTTAAAATAATGATTAAAAGTTTTTTCATTCACATAATGATGGAATCGTTGTATTAGTTATTAAAAAAAAACTATCAATATCAAAAGATAAATTATATATTTTTAAAATTGCTTATGCTTTTAATGACTATAAGTATGACTACTTTTTTTTTTATTTTTCTAAAAGAGTTATTTTTTAAAATAATTTTAATATAAATAAATCTAAATTATTATTTCTTTTATATTACATATAAATTTACCTAAAAATATGTTAAAAAAATTCTAAATACAATTTAAACAAACATACTCTAAATTTCCGTTCACCGTAACACAATATCTAATTAAGAAGTCAACATGGTCAAGAACTTTTTCAAAGAATAATTTTTGGATTATAATTAAGAATATTATACTTAGATAATTTTTTTTAATCATTAAAATTGTATTGAAAAATTTATTATAATTAATATTTATTATGATGATGAAAAGAATATCGTTTAATCAGTTATTAACTTTGGACTTTTATACTCTGTTTTTTCTTGATTTACTGATCACTTTTGGTCTTGTTTGGATTAGTCAGGAGTCAAAAAGACCAAAATATAAAACAAATTGATGTGACTAATTACAAATGTAATTGATGTGACTGAAAATAATAAATAAATTAAATAATATAATGATTACAAAATTATTTTGATTTATTTTAATAAGAGTAAAATAACAATTAATGAGTAAGTGTAAGGCACATAAAGCCTTCTAAAAAGGTCAAAGCATACTGCTCTGCGCTTTTATTTTTCTTTTCTTCTTCTCTCTGTCATTCTCTTAAGTTCTCCTTTCTTTCGGATATCTTACTCTGTATCTTATTTATTTTAGAATTTGTTCACACCTTGCAGTAGTTGAGGAATTAATGATCATTTTTAACTTATCAAAATCTCAAACAGAGTAAGTTTATATTTGTTTTAAAGATCTCTTATTCTTTATTTTTTCTTAGGTTTTTGTTATCAATCTTAGTAGGGATAGTTGAGAAAAGTATTTGTCTCAACTTAATTATGATTATTCTAAAATCTTATTTTATTTTGATAACTTGTTCTAGATCCATAGAGATTGAGTTAGTGTCACTAACTAGTTTGGGGGAATTGTTTTGGGGATCGTCATCACGTAAGGGAAGCTAGTAATTTGTTTTTTTATACTAGTTAGTTACTTTTAAATTGAACTCTAAGATAGAAAACTTGAATATATGATTGTTAGTGCTCAAGTCATTCTTACAGGTCTGACTGGTCCTCGAGCATTGAATGAGTTTGAATATCTTGAATTGGTGTGATTAATTGACCTGATTTGAGTAATGATGTTATAAAGTAGCACGCTTGAAAAATTTTGATTGTTGTTTGATGGATTGAATATGACTTGTGATAACAATTTGATATATTTTAAAAGTTTGAGATCAGTTATTGAATAAAATATGTGTTTATGTATGATTGATTGAGGAATTATTTTTGAATGAATGTGAATTGTTTTGGTTGAGAACTGGTTTTGAAATATAGAGATGACTGATTTTGATGAAATTTAGTAGATATATATTGTTTTGGGGTAAAGAAGTTCTTGGATGATATTTGATAAAATATCTAATTTTATGTTGTGTGAACATGTCAGAATAGTAAATTTTGACAATTTAGTAGTTAAGTATTGTTTTGATGATGGAAAGATTCTTGCATACTATGATTTGTGGATTGAATGGTATGTATTGATGTTAATGATTGAATGATTAAGTTTATGTCATATATTTGGGATAATGTATGAATTGTGCTTGTTTGTGTACATTAACTATAGCACACCTATGTTTAACATAGATCTCCTAACTTCATTGATGATCTAAGTCACGTAGACTAAGATATCATGTGGTGAGAACCTGATGAGGGAGTTCATACACATTGGAACTGCTGGTAGACACTCGGTATTGGATGTTTGAACTTACCCTAATCCTTTCTCTTAGATTCATTGGCAATCTAAGTCTTGGGTATTGGATTAGTCTTTTCTCTTATATTCGTTGGTAATCCATGTCTTGGGTATTAGATTAGTCATTTCTCTTAGATTTGGTGAATCTAAGTCTTGGGTATTGGATTAGATGTTAGTCTCTAATAGGGGAATACTTGATGGGTCTTTCGGAAGACGATAGGTCCATGTGTAGCTTATATGTGTGATATGGTCCATGTGTGGTGGATATGTATGATGTGGTCCATGTGTGGCCAATGTGTGTGATGTGGTTCGTGTGTGGCCGTTGGATGTGATGTAGTCCATTTATGTATGATGTTTTATATGAATACTTGAAATGAAAATGTATTTAGTATTGAAACTTTGTATGTTAGTCTTTTAAGAAACTTTGATGAATAACTAATATGGTTTGCTCTTTTTGTATGTATTGAGTATGTTATAAAATTGTCTTTTCACTAGCTTATCCTTGCTTTTCATGTTATTTTGTAAAATGTGATGATTGTACTATGTACATGAGCAGATACGAATACAGGTGTAGGAGTATGTGAAATATTGTAAACTTTATTTTGGAATTTGTTTCCCTCTGTTAGATTCACTATATGCTAGACAATATATATATTTTTGGGATGTTATAGTAAGAATTAATATTGAAAGGTGGATAATATAGAAATTGAAAATAATATTAAAAGGTTTTGCAAAATTTGAAATTAAATATATTTACATAATTAATTATGAATTATGTAAAAAAAATTCACTTACCATTTTTAAAAAAGTTGATGTATAATAAAAATTTCAAATTTAAAATGAAAATTAAAAAAAAAAATAAGGATGTAATTGCTTGATATTTAACAAAATCAATACAACAAATTCACAATCGACTATTTAAAATATGAAAATAATAATATAATTCATAATCGACTATGCTAACTTGTATCCTCGATTATGTTTATCCATAGTTAATTATGTAATGATTATGTTCTTATGTCTCATTAATTATGTTAATCAACTAACATGTTCAATTATGTTTAACTAAATAGGTCTTTTTCATTTTGAATGTTCAATCATCACATTTTCAAAATACTCGTACCTTTTCCTTCTTATATGAGCATTTAAAATCAATAAAATAATTATAATAAGTTAGTTTTAAAAAATAATTATAAAAAAATATAACTCAATTAATTTTTTGTTGACTTAAATTATTTTATATTTTTATTATTAAATTTTGGTGGCTAAATTCATTTTTTTTTATTCTCATCATAAAATATTATTGGCATAATTTGTTTTATTCTTTTATGTAACTTTGGTTTATTAATTAATTAATATATAAAATCTTATTTATAATTAAAACTAAATATTCTCTTTTATACTATCATTTTTACTGTATTGATTAATCCCTAAACACAAAACATAAATAAATTTGGATATAATTGTAAAGGAAGTTTCGAATACTAGTAATATTAACACCAATATGTATAACAAAAACAAGTGACCTATTTACATAGTGTTCTTCTTTAACCATCTTAATAAATCTTGTTCATGCATTAATAAACTAAAATATGTTAACACCGAGACTTGCTAAGTGATTTGATGAAGTCAACATGGATCAAAGCTTGCTAAGTGGATTACTTGAAGTCATCATGGATCTTGATGGAATTTTGGTCTAGAACTTAGGTTTGGTGTATGTGAGTGGGTTTTGGCTCAAAACCATGAGTTGCATGGCATATCACTCAAAGTAAACTCCATAATTCTTTTTATTTTTAAAATGAGGTTTAATAGATTTTGAAAAAACATATTTTGAGAGTAAATCAATATACTGTGTTTTGAAAATCAACATACTGAATTTTATCTAAGTTACAGAAAAATCAAGCGATTGAATGATTGAGACAATCAATTAAGTTTTTGAAAAATTTTAAAAACCGGTTTTCTTATATAAGGTGGAGCACGTGTTTTCATAAGTACCTAAGACATTTGATCGATCAGTTATGATTTTCTAAGAGAGAAAAATGGGCGCAAACCTTTGAGAACTTGTTACATTAGATTTACATCAAGAAAAACCTCAAGAACCATAATCTTGGAGCCTTGCATTGAGTGGGTTTCTTGCATTCTTGGTTCTGCACCAGAGCTAAGTCTTCTATGTTGTTTTTGTAATCTATTTGTAATCTGTTTTGTGTAGAAGTACTGTTATTTTGTAATACTCTTGATAATTCTTGTGTTGCGACTGGTGTGATTGCAAATTACATAAGTTTGTGATTTGTAATTGTGAGTTTGATTCCCATATTGCTCAAGGTTTGTAATTTGGGTTGTGTAGTAGGTTCTGCACTATTTTCTAACTGCTATGATGTGCAGTAGGTTGTGTGCTATGGGGTGCAATGTTGACTTGTTGGGAGTAAGGGTAATTATGTTGTACTGAACCGATCTTGGTGATCTTTTTAGTGGAACTCTTTGCTTGTTGGCAAAGGACTGGATGTAACCCTTGATGAAGGGTTAACCAGTATAAATCTTGGTATTCTTGATCTCTCTTTCTCTCTTCTTGAACGCCTTATCATATTTGTTGTCGCTCGTTTAATTAGTTGTTCATCGCACTCAATTGATTGTTCATTCTACTGGTGTTATTTCTATGTTCTCTAGAATTGTTTAATTGACTGTATCTACTGATTCTAATTAAGCATTTCAGTTAACTGTTGCTACTATTTATCTGTTAGGTTTTGGTCTGCTGTGAATTGTGTTTCTATTCAATTGATTTCTTCCACATTTGACTCTGGTATTATTTGTTGATTTCTGATTTGTGTGTTCTAGTCAATATATTTGTTGTGTTTGCCAATTAACTGTTTCTTGACTTATCTGGTTCACATTCTGATTTCATATAATTGTTTCTTGGTGTGACTTGATTATTTCTGAACTGTTTTGGATTGTTTATTGTATTCAATTGACTGCTTTTGTGTTCCAGTAAATTGTTCTTTGTTGTATTTAGTTCTTTATTTTGTTTCAGTTGATTGTTCTTGATCTAGAATTTATTGACTTCTTCTTGTGCACTTTAGAATCACATTTTTGATAGTTTCAATAAAGAACTTCCATTCTATACTTGAAATACTTTCCATCTTTTGCAAAAGAAATTGAATGTTCAATTCACCCCCTCTTGAACTGGGCCTAAATTTGTTTTCAATTGGCATCAGAGCTAGGACTTAAATCCTAGTCAAGTTTTTCGATCCATGGCTGAGAATAAACTACCTTTGTTGAGGGAGTCTCTATACACAGGTCACCCATGTTTTCTGGGATGAACTATCAGCTTTGGAAAGTTAGAATGAAAACCTTTATTAAATCCATTTATCGTGGGATTTGGAATGCTATAGTAAATGGTCCTTATATTCCTATGACTATGGTTGATGGTGTTCCTGTTGAAAAATCTTTTGATGAATTGACTAATGTAGAGAATAAGAGAGTGTCATATGATTGTGTTGCTAAAAATATAATAACCTCTGCATTAAATCTTGATGAATTCTTCAGGGTATCACAGTGCAGCTCGGCTAAAGAAATGTGGGACATACTCAAAGTCACACATGAGGGAACCACATATGTGAAGAGAGCCAAAAAGCATGTAGCAAAGGGAGACCAATGCTGATGTACAGAAGTGGTTCACTCACATTGTCAACCTTGGATTGGGAAAGTAATTTGACAAGGAGGAGCTGAACATCAAAATCCTAAAGTGCCTGGACAAAAGCTGGCAGCCTAAAGTGACTACTATATCAGAGACTAGAAACTTGACTACACTCACTACTGCAACACTCCTTGGCAAGCTGAGAGAGCATGAGTTGGAGATGACTAGGCTGCAGGAAATGGAGACTGTAGAGAAGAAGTCCAGAAGCCTAGTACTCAAGACAAAGGCTACAGATGTTGAATCTAGTTAGGAAAGCTCTGATGAGTGCAGTGATACTAAGAATCTCAATCTTTTGACAAGGAGATTCCTAAAATTTATCAAGATGAAAGGCAAAATGAAGAACTAGCAAAGCAAGAGGTATGACAAGAAATCTGATAATGGTTCTACTAAATTTACCTATTTTCGTTGTGGTAAACAGGGACACATGAGAAGAAGAGTGTCAAATCTGGAAAGAATAAAAGAGCATATATTGCTTGAGAAGACAATGATACCTCTTCTAGCAGCTCTTCACATGAGGATGTTGAAGCTAACTTGTGCCTTATGGCTGGACAAAATTCTGAGGTGAGTAGCATAAACTCCAACACTTCTTTTAATAGTGAAAATTACAATTCACTTCTTTAGGCTTTCTTAGAAACCCATGAAGAAGCAAACAGATTGGCTGTATCAAATAATTGATTCAAAGGATTAAACAATTGGTTGGAAGGCAGAGTGAAAGAGCTGGAAGATGAGCTTTTAAAAGTGAAAACCGATTTTGATCATCTAAAAATGATCTACAAAGCTTCTAGTGACTTTGATTATAGCAAGCCAACTAATTGTGAAAACTATGTTCTTCTTCAAAAGAAAGTTCACTATTTGATTACTACTGCATCTAAACTTTCTATGGGAACCGCAAATCTCAATGCAAATTTGGGTTCTCAAACTTGTGTTTTTGAAAAAGTTGGCATTGGGTATCAATGTGGTTTTGAAGGAAAGCAAAAGAAATTTAGCAGTTTCTAATTTGTTCTTAATTGTGTTTCTATTCAATTGATTTCTTCCGCATTTGACTCTAATATTATATGTTGATTTCTGATTTGTGTGTTCTAGTTAATATATTTGTTGTGTTTGCCAATTAATTGTTTCTTGAATAATTTGGTTCACATTCTGATTTCAGTTAATTGTTTCTTGGTGTGACTTGATTGTTTCTAAACTACTTTGGATTGTTTACTGTATTCAATTGACTGCTTTTGTGTTCCAATAAATTGTTCTTTGTTATATTCAGTTCTGTATTTTGTTTCAATTGATTGTTCTTGATTTGGAATTTATTGACTTCTTGATGTGCACTTCAAAAACACATTTTTTGAAAGTTTCAATAAAGAACTTTCATTCTATACTTGAAATATTTCCATCTTTTGAAAAAAAAAAAATGAAAGTTCAATTTACCCTCCTCTTGAACTCGGTCTAAATTTGTTTTCAAAAAATATATTAAGGGAAGAATATAATAACATAATCCATTATGCAATGAATTATACTTTTAGAAATAATCAATTATACCCTTCTAAAATATATAGTCTTTAATATAATATACCAACCTAAGTTACAAATGAAATTATGAAACTAAGAGCAAACTGGTAAAATTTGTTACTTGATTATGAAATCAGATGATCTTGGATTTCAATAAATCTAAAGGCCAAATAATATGCACCTCGTCAATGAAGCAACAAAGCATTAATATGTTAACTAATTAAAATATTTTAATTTTAATTACCTATATTTTGGTAATGTTTATTTTTTATAATGTTTAGTGTGGGTTATTCTAATGTAATATAGTACAATAAGTTTTAATTTAACCCTTTAATGCATTTGACTTAGGTCATATACACAATGACAAGACAATTTTCCTCTTCAACATTTGGTCATTCATTACATATAACTTAACTTATCCTCGAATAGAAGAAGAGTGTTAGAAGTTGCAATGTTTTTATTTGTAAAAAGTGTTTTCTTATTCTCTATGCTTACATTGCTATGGGTGTCATGTCATTTTTTTCATTAATTTATTAATTAAAAGACTATTATAAAATAGATTTATACATTCAAGTCTTTTATTCTAAGATTATATTTGAAGATAGCTAATTAATATAAAACATGCAACTAACATTCCTTACCTGACTTAAGCGAAAAGCTCTTCACACAAGCCTTCATAGAGGATCTCTTAATTTGCACCACAAAGCTATGATCAAAGACCAGACTATACCATTATGATTATAAACTAACAGAGAGCTATCCTGATGTGTTAGATGTCACATGCAAACTTCTTTTTAAAGTACATAAGAACAATTACAAATTGACTAAAAGGAAAATGAATAGAAAGTTAACTTACTCTAATAAAAAAATATAATCAAACAGAGTTGTTCTGTTCACTGCCACGAGTCCAAAGGCGGACTCTGATAATTAGTTTGATAATAATAGGAGCCAAAAATTTAGAGAGAAGGTAGAGAAGAAAAAAAAAAGAAAGATTTTCTAGAGATGTGATGATTATATTAAAATGAAACATGAATAACTGATTTTTCTATTTATATAATTTTTTCAGTTTAATAATAAAATATTCAGGTGTCATTTTAATTATACCCATCAACAAAAAAATTTGTCCTAGAAAATTGACATACTAGTAAAGAGATAAGGTTAGGTTTCTCTCATGGTTTCCTCTATTCCTAAGTTGAGTCTTCAAACTTAACATAAAGTTATTCCATATTTTTCTCTAGTACAATACTTTATAAGGAGTCATCTTATTGATTTCTTTAGTAATTGTTATTATAAATGAACTATACTAAATAAAATTTCATTCTAACTACTTAAATAATCCAATAGGCAAGTTCTCAGCTAAGTTATAGAATAAATATACAATCACAATTTCCATTATTGAAAAAATAGGTATACTTGCTTCAATCACTAAGTAAGAAGAAGAAAAAAGAGGTTCTAATTGCATAACCAACATGATGCTTCAAGTAAAAAGTAAGCTAAAAAATCAACATTACCTACTATTCAAATGCAAGAAAGAGTAGATTTACTCCGATCTTAGGTAACTTTCACTTTCTTTCAATCCTTTCTCTTTCCTAAATTATGTTTTGCTTTATATATAAATTGAGAAAACAATTTTAAAAATAAATAATTTATAACACTGTTCTAACTACATTCTTTCATCTTGTAAAAAAATTGAAGAAGGATGCTCAAAATAAATATGAAATATTCAATTTGCAAACTTGCATGTATGAAGAAATATTCAGTCTCAAAAATAGTTTTTAAGGTGAATCTAATCATACTAAAATTTTTTAATTTCTAAACCATACCTTAATATCTCTAATCAATCCTTTTCATATCAATGTTAACAAAAGGATTGCTACAAGTTAGACTGTACAATCATTAACACTAAGGACAAACATCTAAATATGTGGTTTTGAATTTGCAAAAAGGGAAATCTTGCAATTGGTTTATTCTATATTGCTGTTTTTATATTTTTATCCAAGATTTGTCAATATCATGTAACTCAAAATCATGTTACAAAAATTTAGAACTACACCCTGCACAAATTAAATGACATGATCTACACACATTATTAGATTCGACACATTTTGGGCGTAAGAAGAACAATGGTAAAATTATACAGAGATGAAGAAGAGAGCTTTCATGATATCTGTAAAATAAGAAACGTGCATGAAGAAAACTAGAGACACAAAAGGAGAGAGAAAAGGAAATTTCATTTAAAAGTTTTATTCTTCTTTACAGGAAGAATAAAGTTTTAAAAGTTTTACAATCGATCTCTAACTGTTTCATTGGTTTATGGAAGGTTGGATTTGAAGTTATATGTCTCGCCGATTGATTATCACAATACACAACAGCTAGTGAATGGATAGCAACTTGTAAATCATCCAAAAGATACTTCACCTATTGTATCTCACAGGTTAGGGTTGCAAGAGCACGGTATTCCCCTTCCGATGATGAACGCGAAACTGTGGATTGATTCTTTGATTTTCAACATATGAGCGATGGTCCCATGAACACACAAAAACCTGTTGTAACTGAGCGTCTAGTCTGTCGGCATGCTGCCTAGTCAGGTTCAGAGAAACCTTTTAACTGAAGGCTGGAGTTACTGGGAAAGAAAATTCCTTGTCCAGGATTGTTTTTGATATACCTCAAAACACGTTGAGCAATATTAAGATGATTTATGGTTGATGCATGAAAAAATTGACTAAGAAACTGTAAGGCATAAGATATAACGGGTCTATTATTAGTAAGATATAATAACTTACCAATTAAATGCTAATAGGCATTTATATCCTCCAAAAGATTGTCTTTTTCAAACATTTGTCTGTTATCTTTGGTTATAGGAGTGGCACAAGGTTTAGCAACAAGTAGTCCAACCTCTATAAGAATATCCATGGCATATTTACGTTGTGAAAACATGAATTCCTGCACTGCTCCGAGCCACTTCAAGACCAAGGAAGTATTTGAGCTTCTCTAAATCCTTTATTTTGAAAGTTTTATCTAAAAGATGAGTAACCTATTGTATTTCCAAAAGAGAGTTCCCTTAAAGGATAATGTCATCAACATATACAAGAAAAGCAGTGAAAGAACTATATGTTTTCTTTGTGAACAATGAATAATCGATAGTGGATTGAACAAAATCAATACTTTTGAGAAAAGAATACAATTTAAAAAACCATTGTCTACTAGCTTGTTTAAAGTCATATAATGATTTTGTAAGTTTGCATACCTGAGCAGTTTTAAAACCAACCGTTCCAGGTGGTGGAAGCATATAATTTCTTCATTTAAATCTCCATGTAAAAAAAAACATTATTTACATCTAATTGTTGTAAATGTCAGTCACGAATAGAAGCTAAAGCAAGAAGTAACCTAATTGTTGTTAGCTTTTCAACAGGAGAAAATGTATCCATGTAACATGTAATCTACGCCTTCAAGTTGGATATAACCCTTTGCAACAAGTCTTACTTTATGCCTTTCTATCTTTCCATCCGCATTATATTTTATTATAAAAACCCAATTACAACCAATTGTTGTTTTGTCTTGTGGTAGATCTGTTATAATCCAAGTCTGATTATGTTTCAAAGTTTCAATTCCTTTTTGCAGATTCTAGCGACTCGGGTATCTTAGTAGCTTCACTGTAAGACTGTGGTTCTTCATTGTAAGATATGACAAAGGTGTAATGAATTTGCTTTTCATATAATCTATCATAGTTAATAACAGAAGAGACAGATAAAAAATGCTTTTAGAATCAACAATTGGCCTAGTAGAGATATTAATGCAATAATCTTTCAAAAACATCAGATGCTTTCCTATTTTCAGTTGACCGTCTAACAGTTTGAGAATTTTGGTTATTATCAGTTACGTCACAATGTTGTTCATTGACAATTTTATTTGAAACTAGCTTAAGTAAAAAATTAAAATTGTTTTTAGTTAATTTTTTTTTCTGTATTAGAATCGTCATTCATCACTTATGGAAAAACATTTTCATAAAATTTAATATTCCTAGTAACCAAAGCTTGGACTCTAAACCTAGCAACTTTGCCATTGGTAGAACCCAAAGTCTAGGCTTTAAATGTAGCAACTTTTTCATTGCCGCAACCCAAAGCCTGGGCTTTAAACCCAACAACCTTGTTATTGGCACAACCCAAAGCCTAAGCTCTAAACCCAGCAACTTTGCTATCTACACACCCCAATTTTCATACCACACCTCATAATAAAAAAGCCTGGGATCTAAATCCAACAACTTTGTTATTAGCTCACCCCATTTTCATGCCACACCTCATTAAAGAAAAAGGTTTCATTATTAAAAATTATAAAAATATGAAAAGTATAAAAATTTCAAAATTAAAATACCAACCCTACAAACAAGTTTTCCCTAGAATTACGTGATCCTTGATTTTCTATTGTGATTGGAAATATGTAAGAGCGAGGTTAATCCTTGTCGGGCCTAAAAAATAAAAAATATTTTATTTGTCTTTTTTACTTGCATTTTTGTTTCGTTTTTGGAAACATAAGCATTCTAAGAAACTATATTCACTTCACTCATTTAATTAAAGGTACCATCTTAGGATGGGTGTTGTAGGGTGCTAATACCTTCCTTACACGTAACCGACTCCTGGACCTTAATCTTGTTTTGCATATCGTTTCCTTTTCCTTGTTTTTTTCCATAGTTTTTCATAATAAACTATGGTGGCAACTCCTCCTTCTTTGAAAATTTATTTTTTCTTCGCCCTACCATGACCCCGGTTGCGACAACTGCAGGTTTGCAAGCTAAAAGACCTACATCTATTAACAATTCTAATGCATATTTTCTTTCATTCATCATTGTGTCTTTCTTAGTTCTTGGTATTTTAAGACCAAAAAAATATCTTTAATTCCCAATATCTTTGATCTAGAATATCTTATATAAAGCTTGTTTGACTTGATCAATCTCTTCTTTATCATTTTCTGCCAATATTATATAATCCTCATATACCAATAATATAGAAAATGGGTTTAGGCTGAGTTCAAGAGAGGGAGGGGGGTG
>Ga0209489_108666_pt1 | contig 13561 bp, 11 predicted proteins | sample SiratrowhiteBW_FD_187527 | JGI IMG/M metagenome (GOLD analysis project Ga0209489, IMG submission 187527) | Root nodule microbial communities of legume samples collected from California, USA - Siratro white BW (SPAdes) (version 2) | ecosystem: Host-associated > Plants > Roots > Nodule | place... | reverse complement strand
TTGTTCTACTTAATAAAGTTAGATGATAAATTTATAAATAAAGTAATATTTATTTTTCTCATTTGAATATATGTATATATATATATATATATATATATATATATATATGTGTGTGTGTGTGTGTGTCTCCAATACCTACGAATATAGTTATCAGGATTGTGTGAAGAAAAATATACCTATAATTGAGAGACGTGCATTGCCATTTAGGTGAGAATTTTTTTTTTCATAATTTAATCATTAGACTATTATTAAATATGAGCACCTTGATTCATCTCAATGTTAACCAAGTCAAGAGTCGGATTAACTTGGTGAAGAACCTAGTGAAATGAAGTGAAAAGTTTGAACTTATCTTAAATGTTAATCTGGTGAAAAGTTTGGTCAATCAGAGAGGTTCATCTACCTTAACTGTCAACCAAGTAAATAATCAATCTATCATTATGACTACCTTATACATATTATACTAATTTAAATTTTATAGATGTAAAATTTGTTCTATTGCCAATGTTTGATATATCTTTATTGAGTCTTTTGCATTTTATGTTTGTGAATGAGAGATTATGCATCATCATAGAAACTATTTCAATCTGAATTATATAAATGTAAAATTATTGTGTGTTTTATTAGTATTTGATTACTTACTTTTTTTAGATCTGTACACATTATATATGATCGAGTCAAAGGGATAATGTACTCTCATAAAATGATATTTGTATATCTGAGAGTCCTCTTAACTATATGTCAATATAGCATGTTATTAAGGCACTATTTGGAGATAAAGTATTCATATAATTTAAATATGTGGATTGTAATATGAAGAAGATTTTTTTCTAAAAAATTATTCACGAAACCATTATTCAACACGCAGAAAAGATGATGACTTTTTTTTAATACTCTAACTAGGATCACAAATTATTTTAGAAACCCTTACTAGAATAATTTTTAATACCCTAACTAGTTTTATTGTTACATGTGAATCAAAGTGGTTGTTGAACCTTGACAGTTACGACATACCATACATAATACATACCAAACGTGATATTTATGAAGTATACAGTGACCAAAAAATACTATATTAAATAATCGTCATTACGTTTCTTAATGAAGCTAACAAATAATTCACTAATGGAAAGTACTTTTGACCAACACTGTAGACAGTCAAGATACAGATGCATGTCATATAATGTGATAATTATTATATGCTAACTTACATTTTACCGTTCTAAATACCATTTTTACAAAAATAACACTTGAAAATACGTTAATGTATGCGTTGTTGATCGCCTTATTTTTTAACATTTTCAAAGTGTGTTTGTTATCATTTATTTTTTTATTATTTTATGGCTGATAAAAAGTAGTTTATTATTATTTTCTACGGTTTCAAGATTAGATAATCTTTTATGTCAAATATAACGTGAACCTGTAACGTTTCTTGCTTGTTTCTTTGTTTATGAGTTAAAGTAATCTACAAGTCATCCCTCTTTACAAGAGAATCAGTGTTTTTTAATTGATAAATCGAGAAACTCGTGACATACATAAAACAGAATCCCCTTTCAGAAGGTGACCCAAACAAGAGTTTCATATATAACACAGATAGCAATAGCAATATCTGATACACACCATGGAGCACACCAGGTACAACACCAGAAACAAATATACCCTTCATAATGATGTTTATATTGAAAGAAGAGTAAGCATACCCTTCTCATGGGAATCCAAGCCTGGTCTCTCCAAAATCACACATCAGAACAATGAGATAAGGTGCAGTAACATAGTGTTGCAACCTCCTCCGTGTTCATCATCTAGGGCTGCACATAATAAACAGCAAATTCCAGTTGAGGTCATTGAGGTTCCTAATTTTATTTTTTGTTCAGCTCACCCTTTTTTTATGAGAAATAGAGAGAGTCAAGTGGGAGATCCTTTTGTTGAAGCTTATAAGAAATGCACAGAAAGCCCTAAGGACTCATTCATGCGTAAACAACCTAGCAAACACAGTAAGAGCAGTGGATCGCGACCTAACAGAATGAAGTATATGGATATTTTTTCTTGTAAGTTTTCCAGCAGTGATGTTATGAGCACTGTTCAATTTCGTTGCAGAGGTTATGAGTGTAATTAAGGGATTTAAAGTACATATATCTTTATGTTGATTTTTTTTTGTTTTTGTATTAATAAATGTTCTAAATTATTGGGACATTGGTTTCAGTTGAAATGGACCATTTTCATGGCTTTATTATTTATGTTTAAGTTGAGTTAAGGATGATAACAATTTCAAGAAACATATTTTTTTTATAGAAGTTTTTAGAAGGAGGTAGTATGTAAATCTTCTATTTTTATTGTTTTACATATTACCTCATTTAAACAAGTTACAGATATACGAGAATTGTGATAAAGACACGTAGAGAAAAACAAAAGTAGTAACATTTAAAAAAAAATGAAAAAATATAGTTTTATAATAAAATATTTAACATTTTATATGTGAAGGGATTTTATATTTTGACAATAAGTTACAAACTATAAGAATATTCTTAATTATTTTATCTCACTAGGTAGATTTTATTATTATAATATTAAATGAAGTATAATTTAGGTTTTGTTTTCAACATTTATTTATTAAGATAAAAACAATTTTAATGATATCACATTTTTAATGTAAGAATAAATTTAATTACTTATACTTTATTAAAAATATTTTAGGTATAATTATTAAATTATTTTTTTACCGATCACTTTAAAGATTTATCTTTTAGGAACTAATCATTCAAGTCTTAATTGAATTGAGATCAAAATACAAAAAATTAAATTTAAATTAAGAAAAGAGCAACCATTACAAGCTACACGGTAAATGAAAATATAACAGTAAAACGAGTACACATAATTATAAGAAAAATAACAAGATTATAAAAGACAAAAATATAACACTATATCAATATATCGATATATCAATATTTTAAAGTAATCAAGTAAGGGAATGAAATAGTTACTATATGTAAACTATTATATTCTACCACATACAATTTCTATTTATTATAACCTCTAAAAATTTATATGACCCACTATTATAACCTATTAAAACAAGTTTTTTTTTTAGAGATACACCTATCAAAATAGACAATGATAGTTATTGGAATCTTATTTGTCATCTATCTCCAAACTTTTAATTTTGTATACTCAAAAATCTCATTTCAAATATTATTAGCTTTGTTAAGTAATCAAACTTAGGATAAATGTTGCATAATATTGTTGTGCATTGCTGATATTAATTATATCAACCTATTATTATTTAATATTTTATATTAAAAAGTAGATGTTCGATTAATTTTTCTGCCTTTTCACACCAGACACATAAATTGTCAGTAAAATGTACTTTTATTTATCTTATGTTATCTTTTATTGACATCGTATTCAATCTTGTTCTCAAAATAAAACAAAGTATTTGGAATTGACTTTATTTTCCAAATTCTGTGAAGAAAAGAATGGCCATCCCCTTTTAAATTATCTTAAAGAATTTAGAATTGTCTTTATTTTTTAAATTGCATAAAGAAAAGAATGATCATCCCTTCTAAATTATTTTGGAGAATTTTATAAGTTGAGCTAATCATATAATTTCCAAATTCATCTCTTTTAACATATTTATATAATATACACTTGTTAAAATAAAATAATAACATATCAAGAAATGTCAAGTGCTCAAAAACCATTCTGAATGAAAGCAAGAACCCATATATGCTGACAGCATCTTTTGCCATTGAAATTACGGAGAAGATCCAAATGTTTAGAATAGTATTCATAAAGCTTCAAAAGACAAAAGTTTCTTAATTAACTCAGAAAAGTCATGGTCTGAAGCAAAAACAAATGGTTGCAAAAATGATTTTGATAACTGTGATATCTTCATATATACCAATACAAAAATGAATGGTCGTGCAAGAATTTTGAAATTAAAATTGAGAAACACCTAATTGATCCAACTCTTCTTTTTCCCAAACAACGTGGAAAATAAAAATAATAAAATATTCACAGTGATAGTAAAATAATATTTTATTTGGCAAACTCTTTCTTGTCCTATCTGGAAAATGTGTTACGAGGCGCTCACTAACCATTTCGTATATTCTTATACTTTTAATCTGAAACATAAACCAACATCTTTATTTGTATTAGTCAGCATCGAAATTCTGTATTTTATACTATTCTACAATAAATATCAATAAAGTATAAAGTAATCTATCATTTATTAGTTGATTAATTATTTCAATGCTGATATGTCTCATTCTCCTATGTATTATAAGCTAGAGAAATTTTCATTTATAACACATCGAACAGAAACATGCATAAAAGTATAAACAATAATTTTTTTTTTGTAAATTAATTGAGTAAAAATCGTTTTCTTATAAATTAATTGAGTAAAAATCGTTTTCTTATAAATTAATTGAGTGAAAATATCTTATAGTTCACGAAAAATAGTAACTTTAGATTTATTCAATGAAGTAAAAAATCCATAAAATAAAAAAAAAAAGTTCAAAAGTGCAAGTCTAAAAATATAAATCAAATTATCAATAAAATTAGGAATATCTTTTATTCAAACATAAAAATAAAAACATTAGATAAAATGTAATTACACATCTTAACAGTCTCTACATGTGAACTCATTTTGCTTTCTGATTAATTTATTCACTTTCCGTGATCATTATTAAGTTTCTGATTATCTTCAAAGCAACATATTTATGAATTATAGAATCAAAATCAATTCATCTTATGATATAATTAATATTAAGCATAATAGATTCACATTCAACAAAAACAAATAGTTTATTACTCTCTCTAGATAATTCTTGAAGTTTAGAGACCTCTTTTACATGTGCTATGTTTCTTATAAAAGAAAATACACTTCCCTTGTATATAAATTTTTCCTTGTGATTAGTTTGATTTTTCTTATTTTCTTTTTCATAAACTGACAAGTTCAACCTCTCACTCTCTTTTATTAATAATTTTTTTTCTTAAACACACATGATCAACAATTCATTAAGAGACCATTTATATGTTATGTAAGATATATTAAACATGAGATATTAATAATATAGACTACAAAAAAATATAATATATCAAGAAAGAATTCCAGATATAACCTCTAAGTAGACAATGTTTCACTCTTTTAAAATCTTATAATGGTCACCATTCAATTTAGGAATACACATTTGATATAAAAATACTTATAAATTAAGAAATTATAATATTAAATATAGCACATACTCATTATCATTTGAGATTAAAAAAAATATCCATAAACATGACTTAGTTTATCGAATATAGTGATATAAAATTTATGGGAGTCAAAATTTGAGTATTATAGTTTTATGTATGTGATTTTTTTTCTCCACGGTCTAATAAATTATCAAAACTATTTATGTTTCGACGCATTAATTATTCCATAACATTTTCTTTTGAGTAGCTTTTTCATGTTATGAAAAAGGTCTTCTTCCAAAATGCAAAAAAATGTGGTTAGAAAATATGTAACATTGCAATACTTTAGTGAATTAATTACGAAAATCCCATCCAAACACTTAGACATTCAATCTTTTAGGTGATAATATATTTTAGACTCCTCTTCTACAAGTTAACCATCTACTATTTGTTTTATACCGTTCTTAGCGTTACCTTTTTTGACTGGCGCATGTCCTAATACTTGGTCTTCTTTTTCTAGATCTACCATCTCTTGCAAATGTCGTTTTTTCAAAGCCAAAAAAAGCTAATTGTCTATTCTCGCATTTAATACTTCCTTGTGATACCATGTTTGCTAAGATGTATTATATATATAATGGAATAAATACAAAGCATAGAATCAAAGTTTGTTAGGATCATATATATAAATTAATGTGCAACGTTCTTCCTCTTTCCACCAACTTTATACAACATGGATCAACCAATAACTCATTCTCCGGGAAGGATACCCTTTTCGTGGGAAAGAAAACCGGGTATACGGAAAGTTACTGTTGCTGAAACTTTTGAAAGAGAACACAAGTTTGTGCACAAGCTACAACCCCCTCCTCCGTACACAAGTTTCCAAAGAAATTGTGATCATGCTTTTCAAATTCCACTTCCTCCTTGTACTTTTCAGCCTCATTATAAAGGCCCCATTGGAATGCAAGACCATGATCCATTTCTTGAGGCTTATAAAAAAATGCACCAAGAGTAGCAAAAGTGTGGAGCGGAACAAAAAGCTACAGATTAAAACTAGCATCGATCATTTGGTCAGAATCTCTTACTTGTGCCCAAAAAATGTAGATAAACATTGACGTGTACGACCTTTTGGATTTAAATATAATAATCCATGTTGTGTCGGGCATCCTCCTCTGCCAAAACCAATTATATATTATCATCGATGAATAAATATAATAAATGATTTTGATACATAATGAATTATATGTAACACAAAATTGATTATATAATTTTTTTCTTCATATTTTTTATAATTTTGAGAATAAAAATTAAATGTTAATTTTTTTCAATTAATATATATATATATATATATATATATATATAAATTTTGTGCTTGCATCTCATTTTTGTTAAACAGTAAATTTGCGTTCTTTCATCCGCTAAAGCAAAGAAACATCTAAGGCTTAACCTAATTGAATTGATATAAGAAAAAACTAGTAGGAAAATTAGTTAGTACTATATTTTGCTCTGTTCTCTATAAAGCATGATATCTATCTTGGACTTGGAGAATTGATGGGCTCAGGGCTGGGTTTGAATGTTTGATTTTTTTGTTTGTGCGCCGTTAAGAGATTCTGATGTCGTATGGATTCTTCTACAATTTAAATGATCTGGTTAACATAAATTATGATATTAAATCAAAAATTGAGTTTAAACTTTATTTATTCTTGTAAAATCAGTTTTTAAAAGAAAGTTTATTTTCACTTATATATCCTAAATTAATATTATTTAATTAAGTAAAATTTAAATTTAATAAAGAGATCATAATATAAAAGAATATTTGAGCAAGTTACTCAAACAGTGTATAATTTAGAGTAAAATAATAACTATTACTGTATCTGTAATATTAAAAAAATATGAATGAGAGTAAGTATTTGATTCCTCATCTCCCATAATTGTTCATATTCTAACCTACAACAATAATATTTTATTTTTAATTTATTTTTTCATTTCAAGTGAAACCTAATTTTTATGCCTATTAGGCACGTTTTTAATAGTCAGTGCTGACTTTTATTTAATACATCAAAGCAATGCACAATGGAATTCTATTTCAGTGTATTTTTGGTTGGTTAAATAAAAAAAAGAAAAAAAAAAACAAGTAATGACTCTGACCCAACACTGTGGGATTAAAATGCAAAAAATGATTTCAAAGCGAAATAGCATGTCGTAGTTTAAAATAACTACTTGATAGAATGTTCACTAGTTGAATGTTTGATTAGTATATATCCTTTTAATAATTTTGTATTGAATAATTTAATTCATGTTTTAATTAAATATCTTAATTTAATATTTTATTATCAAACGGTGAGAGAAAAAGGGTTATGAGAAAAAAAAAAGAGTGGTGCAAAGTTCTTTTTTTGTTGGAATATTTATTTGAAATTAGATTGGTGAGGTGGAATTGGAAGAAAAACATGGTAAGTTAAACGTCTCAATCATGTACCTATAAAAGTACTGCACACTCGTAGGCTTGCCTCGTTTTGTAAATGCGGCGTTGAGCCCCACATTTGAACCCAAACCGCTTCTTTAAAATGGAAAGGAGAATGGCTCGATGACAGTGCCATGGTGGGTGGAGAGATCATCATTTTGCCCCCACAACACAAATTTTAATAGTCACCCATGTTGGGTGAAAAAAATTACTCTGTAAAATTCTTTTTTTCTCGTGCTACTATTATTTAATTATTACATTATTTAGGATCATCCTATCATTTTAATCATGTTGGACATAGCTCTAACTCGCTTTGTAATCTATCATTATTATATTATTTAGGATCATACTCTTAACTTTGTCTTTGATTATGCATGTGTTAAATACATACTTTAAAACTAGTATGTATTGTAAATAAAAATTATCTGAATTTTAAAACTCTACATGCACAGGTTATTTAATCCCAAGGCAGAAAGTGGAGCCAAATGATTCAAAGTCATGACTATGCAGGATTAATTAAAAAAAAAACGTGAGCATACACCATTGGGGATCAAAAAATGGAACGAAAAACTAAAGAAATCATCAAAAACTAATTCCAGTGGGAGTTGAAAGGCAATGTTTTAAGAAGGAAGGGTGAGAATTAGGAGTTATTACAGTTATCATCGAAATGAATTAAACTTAAAAGTTGGCGCAGAGTAAGGTTGAATCATCTCTGCTACAAAGTCCTGGGTCATGTGTTCCAAAAGCGCGTCCGCAATCTCAACGCAAATATGTCTCACTTGAGGCTTAAACTCACTCCATTCATCCAAACTCAGTAATTCGGTTATTCCATTTTTCTCATCTCCGCCCAATTCCCTTCTCCTCAACCATATTACCTTCCCCAACTCCTCACCTCCCCTTGATTCTTTCAAACATTGCTGTTCCCTACATTGTTTTCTCCAAACATTTACACTAATTTCTCTCATGCAATAAAACACCAGCTGCTTTAGCCTATGCAAAAATGTTTTCGATTTCAACACCTGGCAAACGTTTGCGTTTGCCCCAAGGAGCTCTCCCAACTCCTTCCTACACTTTTCTCTCTTCGCTGACTGAATAACCGAACTCCACAGAGCCACCGATAACACCGAATCCTCCTCCATTTTCTTCGGTACAAAGACGCAGCAATTGCTCCTTCTCTGCTTCAACGTCGCCTCCGTTATCGAAACTGCTACATTATTACTACATCATTATAAAACTGATACTTCCAATAAACTAATTTTGAACACACTTTATAACAACCCACCAAACTTACTACTACTCCAACAATCTGGAACAGCCTCTCCTTCTAAGCATCTCCGCTCGAGCTTTTCATTGTCGGTAGTCTGCTCGCTTTGTTCGTAACAGTAACAAAACTAATCAATACACTTTTTTTTTTTTTTTCAATTAACACCAATTGATAAAGTATTTTTATGTTTCTCCACAAATCGAGTAATAAAACTATGCATTAAAGATTATCATAAATTACAGAAGTGAAATCCACATTCTGGTTGAATAACAGTGTAGTAGTATCAAAAGGGTGCATCAGAATCTGAGCTCATACCTCTCTGGTACTGCAATATTTGAACCGTGGCAAGTGTTCGGAGAAAACAAAGCTTTGTCTTTCTGTGGCGACACCGAGGGTCTGTCTTCGTCAATGTCCGAGCACGAGAGGTACACGGTCGAGTTGGTGGCTGTTGAGAACGAGAACCGATCTGTGTCTTCAATGGTTTGATCACTGCTTTCGGCTTCAGCAAGGACACTATCATGAATATGTTGGTTTATGATGGGAGAGTTCCTGACTACAATACAGCTATGGTTGTGGAAAACAAACTTCTTGTGTAGAGTAGTTAGAACTTTGGAAAATTGGAATAAAGGCTCTCTCTTTTTGTTCTTGCCCGATTCTCCATTGGTTGAGTACCCTTTTTCTAGAAGGTAAAGCTCTAGGACGAAAGGGTCTTGTTGCTCCTTTAGAAATTCTCCAAGTCTTTTCCCTGATTTGGGTTTTGGTGAAGCCATAGAAAAGGATGGGAATTGGAACGGTGAAACTGGGTGGGCATATAAGAAGATGTGATATTAATTGGGGACGTGATAAAGGGCAGAGCAATAAATATAAATAGACAACATATCTGACAGAGTTTAGGACAGTGTGGTAGCAGAGTTTGGGAGTTACGTGATCCCAATCTCTATGGATGTATTTTACCTACCTCTTCTTCTGTCACCTGCTTCTTCCAACTTCAAAATAAACTGCAAATTCCCTATTGCCTGTGCTGGACATTTTGAACTGAAGTCTATTCCAAGCAATTTAAATAATGAACGTGAATTCCTCGTAAATACCCTCCACTGCCTTCTCCCGTCCTTTCCTTTTCTTTCATTAACACCATAATTTAAACTTTGAATTTTAAATATCTGATCAAATTAAAAGTTTTCTAGGTTTTGTATTTAACTACTTGTCGTCTGAAGGCAGATCATCATAGTATTCAAATTCTTATGACTCAAAACTAAAATGTTTCATGAAATGTTGAATGAAAACATTTGAGTTCAAGACAGTTATTCTGGTACAACATGGAAAAAAAAAAGGTTAAATTGATCCTTCTCCATTTTATTTTCATATTTTTTGTTTTAATGTGAATAGTATCAGGAAGAATTTTCTTTATGATAGTAAAGAAAAAAGTAAGTGTGAAGTTTAATTATTTAATCTTGAAAAAGTTGACTGTGGTAATAGAATCCAGATGTATCTTACCTTCAGTAATTTGTATCTTTTATTTATTTTCAAATTCGTATAAAGTGTGTTTCTGATAAAAAAAAAAAAACGTATAAAGTGTTATGTTGTTCTAGTTTAAAAAAAAAAAAAGTGTAGCACTTTATAAAATGGCTTCCATAATGCTTCGTTGAACTTATGGAAAGATAAAACGGACACTTAAGAAACATTTTGAAAACCCTACACCTTGGGAAATCAAAAAATATTTTTATAATAATCTTATAAGATCGATTTATGCTGGCATTAAAGAAGTAAACATATTTTTATAAAAAATGTTATAAATATACTTTTTGGTATTGTGTTCATAGAATATTGTTAAAGATTTTTTTTATGAAACGTCAATAAATAGAAAGAAAAAATAGTCTTCAATGCTTAACAATCATCAAAGTAAAATTTAAATGACTACAATTACAAGAGTTGAAACCAATTCTTAAGAAGAAAACCAACCAACTACAAACTAAAAATGAATACTACAGTGTATATATATATATAATGTAATTTATTACGCATAAATTAATTATGTGATATCATTTTAAGAAAGACCAATGTATGATAAAAAATAATAATAAAGTTTTTGTTTTTTTACGTTGAATTTAAATATTTTGTTAAATCCTTTAAAGTTATATATTAAAAAAAATTCAACAACCTCAAATCATTTCACAACAATTATAAAAAGAAAACAATATCGTTTAACCATAAAGTGAGATGGAGTGAAAACTCAAAGAAAAATGTCACATTAAGTTTAAAAAGGATGGAGGCAGTAGAATTAGGACCACAAATATCGTTATTGTTGGAACCAGAAGTTGGAGCATGGTTGAGAAGGAGTTTGTAGTAAAAGTAGTTAGAATTGATCCAGTGGTAAGTGTTTCAAGAAAAAAAGTATTTCTTATGATTTGAGTGACTTTTCTTGTAAGAGCATTTGAATTACTTGTTGATCTTAAGACACATCATATAGATATCTAATAAACCTCCTTTATCATAATCAATAAATGAATCAAATTTCTTTGATAAACTACTATTTTATAGTATATATGAGGGCTTGTCATGTTGTCATATATTGTTACAATAGTTGAGATTATTTTGTGGAGATTATGTTGAAACTTATCCCGTATAAATCTCAAATAAATAGTTTAGAATTCGATTTAGGATCAATTCAATTTTAAGACAAAGACTAATCATAAGTTAAAGGACACATAACCTTAAGATAGAAGAGCAAAGAGGAAATATCAGAAATGAAAGAGCGAATATAAAAAATATCAAAAATAGATAAGGATTAGAGAATAATAATAAAAAAAATTCTTAACATCTTAATGTATAGAGAGTTTTATATAATTATTGACAAGGTCGATGACTGAAAAAATATAGCAACCTATGTATCTTGATTGAAAGGGATTTATCAATAGTCTCTTTTTGTTCCTCCATAGTTGAAAATGTAAAATTTTAATACAATTATTCTCTAATATAAATTTAAAATTATTAATTAAACATGTATATTTGTAATTACGGCCATCCTAGGATGGTAAAAGTTACAGAAACAACTGTGATTTAAACCTTTAATTAACCTCTATAGACTCATTTTGAAAAAATGCAGCAAGAGTATAACAAAATACATTTTATACAAACAAATAAAATAGTAAATTCAAATTAAAACTAAAAATTTTGAACCTAAAAAAATATATAAATAAGATAAAAAAAAAAAAGTAGACAGAGTGACGAATTAACTCAAAAATTGCTTTTAATCCGTTTTTAGATAAGTATAACAGGATAAGTTAGCAACCAACCTTAAAAAAAAAAAAAATTCAGACGGATACACTCAATATGTCCAACCCATTTCACCACCCTTAAAAAGAAAACATTAATTCATAACCAAAAGTCATATTAAAAAAGATGTCGGAGGCTAGGTGCATCCTTCTAAAATGTAGTGATGGCGATAATATTAGATGATCTATACTGTTAAATTCTATGTATTAATTTTGATAAAGTTAAGTTAGAAATAATTTATTTTGACAGGATTGATTTAAAATTTCATTTATGATTAAATACAACATTGTAAAAGTGAATTGAGAATATTTTTATCAATACATAAAATATAAATAAGTTTTTACAAGTCATATTTTAGTGCTGTAAACTTAATTCAGTCAAATAAAAAATTAACTCTGTCCTGGGAAATTTTATAACAAATTATATATGTATTTTACCGGGTATCATAATTTGAGCTTAATCTAATGTAATTTAAAAGCCAAATTTAGATGCTGTGCAATTCAAAACCAATTCTTATAAATGTTACAAGTTTTCAGCTCAACTAATTTGGGTATTTTGGAGTTTAACTCTAGAGACACGATCTCCTCATAATATTTCATGACAATGAAAGATTTAATTACAAATATGGTGACTCAAGAGACACGATGCATGCAATGTAACCAAAATTATCAATCATATTTGTGATTCACTATCTTTCATATGATCACTATCCAAACAAGCATTTACTAGTCATTTGCATGTCACACAATATTCTTAATGATTGATATGTGAGGACACAAAGGGATTAGTTTAATTATGGATAGGTATCACTTACCTTTCTAGCACTTCTGTAATTTGTGCGAAAAATATTATGGAAAAAGACAAATGGTACGAACCAAAGTATTCTATAGGAAAAGATCCAAAAAAAGTAAAGTAATGGTGGGAACATAGAAAAGTTAGATGACAAATGCTATTGAAATGACATTTTTGTTTGATTGAACGACTCTCACTTATATGCGGAATTAGGTTTGATTATACAAGACACCATGATTAAAGGCAAGGCAATTATCATTAAAGCTACATGGGCGCATTTTCTAGAAGCAATACAACATTTTAATTGAGACTCTCTGTGCAACATTCGTTAATCTTCGAATGTTTAATTACTATAATGTTTTGCACAGGGAAAAAGATATCATGATTTTTTAATATTATAAAAATTGTTATTGAGCTATAGGCTATTTTAATTTTCTAGAAACCAACACATATTACTACTGATATAGACAATACTGATATAGACAATAAACATGTCCTCCTTATTTTATCAAATCAATAATATATCAGGGCATTTTTTCAGTGTAAGTTACATATCTATGCTATTCAGTTCTTCTTTTTTTTTTTTTTTTTTTTTACATTTT
>Ga0209489_108664_pt1 | contig 13567 bp, 8 predicted proteins | sample SiratrowhiteBW_FD_187527 | JGI IMG/M metagenome (GOLD analysis project Ga0209489, IMG submission 187527) | Root nodule microbial communities of legume samples collected from California, USA - Siratro white BW (SPAdes) (version 2) | ecosystem: Host-associated > Plants > Roots > Nodule | place: USA... | reverse complement strand
AAAGAAAAAAAAAAAAAAAAAGAGAGATGATTTTTTTTCCCAAAAAATCCAATACAAAAATCTCCAAACTAACCTGGTATCAAAATATTTGTGATCACAAATCATGCTTAGAATTCCTTTTTTTTTTTTTTTTTTCAGAAATTGAATTGTGATCTTAAAAAAACAGGTTCATTTTGATAAATATTTTAGCACTACGTTGGTTTGGAGAAAAACAAAAGTTCAAAACTATAGCGGAGACTAAATTTGTTTGATTGATGATAAATACATTAAAAAAATGAGTGTTGTTTAGTTGGGAAGAAATAATTTTTTATATTTTTTTATTAAAATATTAGTATGTTTTATTATTATATTGCATTCTTTATTATCATACTTTTGGAAGAGAAACTACAATTGTGCTAATAAAACAAGAAATAGAAAAACTGATATAGACAAAACTGAAATAGAAAAACCAATGTTATGAAGCGCTTTAAGTAAATGTAGAGGTTGATGAGAGATATGATTTAGGAATTAGGAGAAGTCCTCTGATGAACCATAAAACATTAATTTCTTACCTAAAAACTTGAATCATGTTTGATCCCTCAGTTTCCAGATGGGATATGGTACAAGAAACCTTCATGGCCATTCTTTCATTTTGTTGAGCCTTATTATATACTATATCAACATTTATTTAATGTTAGATGGAGCCACTCTAGGGTACCTTACATCATTCTCGACGTGGAAACCCTTCAACCACAAAAGTTACACGGACATTAAAGCATTGTATTTAGTATTTTCCTTTTTTGTAGCAGATAGGAGAAGAACAGAAAGAGTTTATAAAGAAAATTCGGAAATCTTACTGCACTAGGATAAATTCATGCCATGACTTGAAACAGAAACCAAATGTTACATCATGGTATGTAGAAAGCAGACGGTGACAGAACAAGAACAAGAACAGAAGAGAGTGTGAAACAAACATCGCACGATGCAGAAAGAGAAGGTGATAATAGTCGGAGCCGGAACTTCTGGCATGGCCACCGCGGCATGCTTAACAAAGCAATCAATACCTTACATCATTCTGGAAAGAGAAGATTGTTTGGCTTCCATGTGGAAAAAGTACACGTACGATCGTATCCATATCCACTTGACGAAGAAAGCGTGCGAGCTGCCATTCATTCCGTTTCCCAAGTCTTACCCTAACTGCGTGCCTCGGAAGCTGTTCTTAGAATACTTGGAAAGCTACGAGAAGCACTTTGACATGAAGATTTTGTACCAGCGTTGCGTGGTGCTGGCGGAGTATGACGAAGGGGAAGAGTTGTGGAGAGTGAAGGCTGAGAACAGAAGTAGTGGTGAGGTGGAGGAGTACGGTGGAAGGTTCTTGGTGGTGGCGAGTGGCGAAGATGAGCCTCACGTGCCTAGGGTTGAAGGGTTGGAGAGTTTCAGAGGAAAAGTGATTCATTCAACTTGCTACAAAAACGGGAAAGAGTACAAAGAACGACATGTTCTGGTTGTTATGGAAATTTCGCTTGATTTGGCCAATTTTTGTGCCAAACCTACCATCTTTGCTCGCACTCCGGTACACCTATTTTTGGATAAAATATCTGTGGTCGCAAAATTTTTTAATTTTAGTTTCGGATTTGTAATAATTAATAATAGTTTTATACAGTTTTATTCACTTATAAATATGAACTGATGAACTGCCACGTATAAAAAATTAATAACCACAAGAGAAATATTTTCGGATTATTCATTGTATTTTAATTTAGATAAAAAAAATATTTTTATGAGGGCTCAAAATCCAACAGGGAACCACTGCAACAAAAATTATAAAATGAGGGAAAAGTTCTAATTTATTTACGTATTAAAAATATTATTTATGATTATGTGTTCATGCAGGTTCACGTTCTCTCGAGGGATATGATGTATTATGCGACGCTTTTGCTGAAGTATTTGTCGCGAGAAACAGTAGAGAAACTGTTGGCGATAGTTAGCAGGATTGTGTATGGTGATCTGAGTAACGTTTCCCACTGAGGGTCCTTTCACAATGAAGATGAAGTACGGTAAGTTCCCAGTCCTTGATTTGGGAACAGTCAAGAAAATCAAATCTGGAGAGATACAGGTAAGAGGTCTTACGGTAACGATTTTCAATGGATCACCATGTCTATAATAACTAAAGTAATTTCCATCACAATTTTTACAGTTTTGGTCAAGAAAAAGCAAATTTTGTTACACACAGGGAGTAAGGTTCATTCTATCATGCTATATATCAATACCAAAAAATTACATTTTAGCCACCATTAAATTGGTCGCAAATAAGAAAAATTGGTGACAAAATATACTAATTATCAAAATAACGAAAATAAATAGTGGTAAAAACTTTAATTGCCAAATTATTAGACATTGAATTTTTGATAGATACGATTGAATATGTGGTCCTAAAATTGGTGATAAAATGTTTGGTCTTAAATATTTTTTAGAGACGAATTTAGCTATCGAAAATTTGTAAAATATTTGTCGTTAAATTGGTAGCTAAAATAAAATAAAAGTTGATGATTAAAGTGGTGGTTAAAATAAAATAATTATTAGTGGCTAATTCGGTGGCTAAAATATAATAAATTTCGGTAGCAAAATCGATAGCTAAATTGAAAGGAATTTCGATGACTAAAGCGGTGACTAAATATAAATATTTATTAGTGACTAATTCAGTGATGAAAGAGAAATAAATTTCGGGAGCTAAATCGGCTAAAATTAAAAAAATTTGGTGGCTAAATATTACTTATTTTTACAAATTATTTTGACATGTTTACAAACAATTTTCAAACATGTTCATAAATACTCAAATTTTAATCATACTATTGAATAATGAACTTCAACACATAACATAAAAAATAGTAGTATAAACATATTACATAATGAAAAGTAATGTAAAGTGTTGTAAGCAAATTAAAAATAGTCCAATGTATTATAAAATTCATCATATAATTAATTCTCATTTGCACTATCATCTCTAGTGTGGTCTTCTCTATGATGTTCATCGGGAGTAGGATTTGAAGGACCTGACATCAAATTATTCACTTGAATATGTTGGAAGACGAGTTTTCATCTGCTCATGACTTGTTATCAATTACTCCACCTTTTTCTTCAAGTGTCTGCTCCTTGGTATGCTTTGTCATAAGTTCAGCATTTAACTTTTGAACAATTTTGTGCATTTCTTCTATTTGATGGACTACAAAAGGTTGATTTGTAGTAGAGTCAACAGTTTTAGAAAAAGTAAACCTTTTGCTCAATGCACCAAGCCCATACACATTCCCTTTTTTTATTTCCACCTCTAACAACATCAAAGTATATTTCATTATCATCAATGGAGGCAACAGGAGATTTTTGAGAAGATGAGTCTTCACCCATTAGATGTTGTTGGGCTTCTTCCCGACGCTTCTTATATTTCTCCTGAAAATTAAGTCAAATGTCATTATTGTGAAGAAGACATATAATAAACATTAAACTATAACTCAAAGTTTAAGCATACCGCAAGCTCACGGGTCTTATCATTGACCCATTGTCCAGTCTTTAATTTTTTTGTTTTCTCTACAACCTCCCAAGCAGTTGTTTGTCGTTTAAGCTCCTTAGTTTACATAAATTTAATGAAAAATAAGATTAAATGTCTAAGTTCAATATATCATATTTAAATTAAATATATAAAAACATAACAAAAATAAAATTACCATTTTGCCAAAGTGAGCTCCAGTAGATATTGAACCACCATAGTAGGCTGAGGCTCCCTTATCAACAGTCTGATTTGCCTTGACAATGACACTTCTGTTTTAGAATTCTGCAGAACACCAATATTGGTTCAAGGTTTCTCGAATAAGTGGTGGAATCCATGTCCCCTTATCTTGACCATTTCTAACTTTGCTCATTGCATTTTTTATGATGCGGGAACCTTTTGTCTCAAAAATGGATCTGATGAGTTGCTCTTGTTCCAAATCTCACCCATACTCTTTCTACATAAAAAAGAAGTTAGGAAAAAACATAGTAGAATAATAAAATAACATTTTAAATATAACCATAATTCAAACTATGGTTATATTTAAAAGGGTTAAAATCAAAGTTTGTTGCTCTTGAAATGGCTGAAAGTGAAGCTAAGTGATTGAAAAACTTTTTAGCATACATTTCGTTAGGAATGAAACCAGTCCCATCTGTATCAATGCATTGTGATTGCCAATGAGCAATGGTTATAGCTAAAAGCAAAACTTATAATGCAAAAAATAGACATATACAATTGAGACATAATTTGGTAAAGCAACTGCTAAAGTGGGGAAAAATTTTCATTGATTATGTTAAGTCATAATGAAATTTGGCTGATTCTCTGACAAAACCTCTAGGGAGGAAAATGTTTTTAGAAACATAGAGGGGAAAGAGACTCAAGCCACTTACAAACAAACAAGTGATGGAAACCCAACCTTTATGATTAGAGATCCCATGAATAAGGTTCATATGGGTAAAAACAGACCACTTGATAGTTCTGCTAGCACAAAAATTGATTTAAAATCAATTTGTCCATTTTTATAATGTGTGTGAAAGTGCTAGATATTGTATTATTGAGAAGGTAAACTTTGTCATTAAAATTCCATGTAGTGTAAGAATTTTAGCTAATAACAAAGTTTTAATGATTTTTATATCTCTTACGTGCGGTGTATAATTTACAACATATACTTGATGAAATCACGTATATGAGTGTCAAGTGGGACCGCTTGCATGAGATCTTGGCAAGATATCTAGAACACTCATGAATATCGGGCATGCACATAGCCTATTAGGCGCAACACAACACAACGATAACAACAAGAATTGTGGGGGTGTATTATGATTGATAAACCTCTAACACATACTAAGTGTCTTGGTTCATATAGTTTGTTATACCAACTACATTGTGGGTTAAATTCATAGATCTAGGATTCGTTGATATAGCTTGTTATACCAGCTCTGATGCATTACATCTTATATGAGACCCAATATTTATTTTCTTTCTTTCTTCTTTAACATTTCATAATATGTGGGGGATTATTGTGAAAAACAGAAGTATTGAAAAATCAGAAAAGGGGTGCAACGCAAAACCTAGAATCCGAATGACCACGTTCGAACCCAGATCTGCGACGGTTTTTTCGTGACTCCTCCGCGTCTTTCAGAAGCTTTGAAATCGTGGCTTCGCTTGCAGAAGAGACGAGATCTTCATACGGTTTGAAGCTCTCTCATTTTCAAATGTTGAGGGTAGCGGTTTGAAGTTCTCTCATTTTCGAAAGTTGAGGGCAGCGGGACGTGCGTTGAAGCAGCAAGCCGTTTTCTTCCCCTTTGTTCCTCACTCTTCACGGTTCAAAACTGCTCGCTCACTACAGGATTTCCGTCTTCTATAAATAAAAACTTTTCCTTCTCCAAAAATCACAACTTCACTTCTCTTTTCTTTTTCTTAATTTTTTTCTGTGGATTATTTTGCTCATAAAAGAGCTTACTTGCTAGATCTGATATCTTAATATCATCCGAAAAATTTCTATTATATCTTAAAAGACTTGCACAATTTATCGAAAACTCCAAAAAGACAATAATATTTTATATCTCCCTAATTAAATTTTATTTGTGTTCTCGGCCATCTTATACAACAACATATATGTAGGTGTTGCCGACTGAAATAGAAAGTATAAGAGGCAACGAAGTGGTGTTCCGAGATGGCAAATCGCTCCCTTTCGATTCAATTATTTTCTGCACAGGCTTCAAGAGAACAACCCAAAAATGGCTCAAGGTACATGTATCATATTGATACTGATATTATCTGCTGTTCTGGTTTACCTATTTTTTGTCTGTTATATTTGCCATCTGTTATACTTTTTTATTAGTTTGTTAGTTGTAATATTAATTTGTTTTGAACAGGGAGGTGATGATCTTCTGAACGAGGATGGTTTTCCTTGTTTGGTAAATCAATGGAAGGGTAAGAAGGGTTTGTATTGCGTTGGAATGGGAAGAAGAGGATTCTATGGAGCTAAGGTTGAGGCCCAAAGCGTAGCAAATGATATTGTCTCGTTAATTCCTTAAAGAAAGAAAAGGGATTTGTGTCAACTAGAACAAACCGTTTGATTTATTATGTCCAACTACACCGTGTACTTAGTTGGAGAAACAATAATGTTGGTATGTCAAGTGCTATATTTTACAATTAACATCAATTTATGAGTTCTTCTGTAACAAGTTTTTCCCCTTCTTACACTATATAAGATAGGTATATAAGGTATTACATGTGGTCAAAGAAACATAAAAATTATGTTTATTATGGTCAGGTAGTTATTAAACTGTTTTTATTGTCTTAATTAAACATTTTTGTAATATTTTATGTGTATTTTACTCACTATTAACAGTCAACTACAATCAAAACATATTAAAAATTATTCAGAACACAATATCAAATCATAGATAATAGTGAATTTTGAATGAAATCATAAACTATAAATTACAAGAGAATTTAGTTGAATAAAGACAACCAAAAATGGAAGGAAAAGTGGTGGGGCAATGGCGATGATACAAAGCCAAGTGGACTCATTAATGGCGGCAACGGAAGCAAAACGTCAGGTCAGTAGGAGGCATCCCAAGGTTATGATAGAGACAATGCAATAGAAGAAGATAAAGGAGTAAATATTGTTATTCCACCATATCTTTATAATATAAACACATTATCATATAATACAACTTAATTTAAAGTCATTATTTTGTACTAGTAATAAATTAGTTACTATTATATCCTATACTTTTCTCTTCTATTTTTCTTTTCATTATTGTAATAATATGTGCTCCATTTTTTAGCCTCTTACCTCGTTAATACAATTTATATTTAAGTCTCATACGAACTGAAATTTACACACGCCTAGTTCTGTATTCGCTTGACATAATAGGACTATAGGGGTTGGAACCATGATGATATCTTTCTTTTTTTGCAATCTACAATTAACCTTGTTTAATTATCCAAACAATATTATAACATACATCCCAGAGGAAATGTTACAAACAAAAAAAAAAATTGGAATATTTTATGAAATAAAAAAGCTCATAAAGTAGTAGTAGAATTCATCCTTTGACGTTACCTTTAAAGGCACTAGTTCTGATTAGTTCCCGACTTATTCCTCCTCTTCCTACATATTTTATTTAGATAGTAGCAATTTTTGCGGGTTATTTAGCATATTGGTGTAATTCTTTTACACATTTATTGAATTAGGTAAAAAATTATTTTATTAAAAAATAGGTAAATCGTTATATGGGAAATAATTTTAGATTGAATAAGTTGTATCCCATACAATGACCTCAGTTCAGAATTAGATTGGAAAGACTTTCTTCAAATTGAAGTTATCTTAGGATTTTGATAATTTTTTTTTAAAGTCGTGTTTAGCTAGATGACTTGAGATGTTTTCTTTTAAAATTTAAGAGAATGGCATGACATTAATGAGACGCAATTTTTATTTTTAATTTACGGGAATGAAACATTGTATTGATACTCTATTGGACTTTATGCAGACTTTATATAATTTTAATAGTTGAGGGATTATATAAGCCTTTTAGAACATGAAGAAAAAAAGTTCATTGGATATTTGTGTTTTCCATTTCAATCCTTCAAAAAGATGACAAGTTAAATAAATCCAACCTAAGAAATAGTTCCTTTTCCATATCCATCCCGATTATCCAAGAATCTTTTCCTTTTTGCTTTATCTTGAAGAAGAAAAAAAAGTGAAAAATTATAAAGGATAATGATTCTCAAGTGTTTTTTTTTTTTTTTTTTTTTTTTTTTTTTGTTTTTTTTTTTTTTTTTTTTTTTTTTCTTTCTGGATTTGCTTTTACATCTAAACCTGCTGGTCGAGAATCCTTCTTTTGGGGGTTGAATTTCTTCCAACACATCCTCTTCCTTTTTAACTATCATTAACTCTCTATGTGAGCTTTCCATATCGTTGTTGTCATTGTTTTCATAATTTTTGTAAAAGTCATTTAATTGAAAATGATTTTAGAAAAAAGTTAAAAGAAAATTTGTTGAAGTAGTTATTGATGTGGTGACTTCAGTTTAAAACAAGGCAATTGATTCATGTACAATACAAATCACTTTTTACTCTTAACAAATATTTAATATACCAATAATATTCTTATTATTTTATTTTTAAATTTATTTATTAAATAATCTTTTTTCTCTTTCTACACTTATTAAAAAAGTTAACATCTCTCTTCCTCTATCACATGTATATTTTAAAAGGTTTTCCTAATTTTGAATTAATAAAATAAGATTTGTATTTTTGTTTTTTTTCTTAGTTTCTCTCTATTTTTTTTCTTTAGTATTATTTATTATACTTAATCAAATTGTAAGATGCTTAAGTTTCACGGTTTTATATAGAAAATGATGTTAAAAAAAATAACAAAAATCATAGGACATATTTTTATTGTAAAAAGATAAATAAAAGAAGATAAAAAAATAATAATTTATAAATACTAAGGATAATTTCAGTATTTTAAAAAATTATAAATGCATGTAACAATTTGTATAATACACAAAATTTTGTATAATGTACAAAGTAATCAATTGTATATTAATAGTTATTTTATTTTCATTAGTTTTGTTAAAATTAGATATTTTATTGTTAAAATATCTAGATAGAACAGTGATACATTTGATAATTTTTATACGAATAAAATATTAACAAACAATCTTGATAAATAATAACAAATTATCTTCATAAATATAACAAACTTTTTGACAATTAATAAATTCAATTTTATAAATATTAAGAAATATATATATATATATATATATATATATATATATATATATATATATATTTAATCGAATTTGTTATCACAAAACTAAATATTTAAAAATAATGTATTTAATTGAATTTTTATTAATTTAAAATTAAAGAAACTTTTTGAGTTGAAACGTGAACTTTCTTTTTAAGTTGGTTGTAATGTGATTCAATTTAGCCTGTGTTCAGAAAAAAAAGTTATTTAATAAATAAATTAAAAAATAATAATAAAAATATTATTAAGAAATTAAAAATTTGTTAAGTAGAGTTTGTATAGTACAGAAAGCAATTGCCTTAAAACAATCTTCAATTCAAAATTATTCTTCCTAAAATAATTTACCAGTTTTGTAATAAAATATTTTTTTCTATTCAATAAATGTCTAAAATAATTACATTAGTAAATAACTCCAATTATTGATGCTGAACCGCCATTAATTCATCTTGCAGAACCGTTTTTTTTTCAACTATCACTACGAAAAACAAGGTCAAAAATATTTTTTGAACCAATCAAAAGTTATAGTAACTATGATTTTTAGTAACTTTTTGTGAAAATTAGTAAAGTCGTGACATGATATTTCTAATTGGGTATAGCATAAAATTCTTAACAATATTATTTTTTTGGTCGCAAACGTGAGAATGCAATTGGGACGTTGAAGGGGTAAATGGATTTGTACGCATGACGATTAAATTTGTGAACATGACATTGACAACGTTTATTTGGTTTGCATTCATTAATTGAGTTCCTAGGTTAGGTTGCCTTAAACAGAAACCTAACTACCAATCAAAGCAAAGGATTAAAAAGCTGGAAAAGATAGATCCACCCTTTTCGTCAAATCTCGTTACGACATTTTCTTTTCTTCATAAAGGACCGTAATTGCTCCACACCTGATGAATTTTTTGCTTTCAGAACTCATTTTAATAATTTTATATTTTAATAAAATAGCCTAATTATTATTATTATTATTATTATTATTATTATTATTATTATTATTATTTTAAAGTTGTTATATGGATGTAAAAAGAATATTCCCCATCATAAAATTCAAGTTTTTTCCACTAATTAACAAATCTCTTTACCTTAATTAAATTAAACAAATAAATTTGTCAATAATTTATTTCCAATTTTCTTTATTCGCATTTTCCTATTAAACTTTTCGATTTTTCAGATCTTTTGGTCCATTAAATTCTGAAATGATGATATGTCACACATGAAAAATTATAAAAAAAATTAAGAAAATATCTCTTCACGCTTACTATTTTACCTACATTTATTTCACAACTGCTTTTCATAATAGAGCACCAGTTACGTATTATGAGTAATAACGTTTTGCAAAATATTTTTGATAATCAAACAATGTGTGTTTTGAGTTTGAGTTTTGACTTTATTTTTTTCTACATAAAAAATTGCAATAAGGAAGAAACGCCATATTTAAGCTATAAATATGTAAAATTACATCTTGAGATTCTCTTAATTTTGTGATATTATGCTACGAATTTAAAGTAATTTCAAGTGTATACTTTTAAATAGTTTATGCATTGTGAAAAAAGTCCATATAAGAAAAATCCCTTTTCAATTTGTAGTGAGTATGAAAATTTGTCGAAATAATAACAATAACTCATCATAAACTATTAGTTTCTGGTTGAATAAACTCGGAAAAGCCTAACCAGAAAAGAAAAATAGATCAGAAAATGAGGGTTGTGTTTTGAAGAAGAAGGGTTTTGAATTGGTGATTATTTGAATTTAGCTAAGAGTGAATTAATAGGTTGGGACAATATTGGGGAGGTTGAAATTCCAGCATGCGTGCCAGTTTGTGAGGGACTGAGTTAATTAACAGCAAGATATAGAAACCTTCAGATGCAAGCAGCATCGAGATTGCTTCACTTTTTAGTTTTAGGGTTGCTTATAAAGGAGCCAGCAAGAAGCATCAGTTTGCTTTTAGTTACTAGCATGTTCTGTAGGAGACACTTGCTTTCATGGTAACTTTTTTAGGTATGAAGATTATTAATTGTTGGTGTGTCCGTTAAGAACAAGATCTTAACCAGTGAAAACTAAAGGTTTCTATGATCTAACAAACACCTTCCAAGTTAGTCATGTATGGGGACCATGGAACGTATGGTTTATGCCACGTAAAAATATTCACACAATGTGTCTACAATTATGAACCTTCTCACAAAATTAATTTAGTAAGAAAAGATTTCTTATTAGAATAGACTATTAATATCTAATATCATATTGAGAAAGCAGATTTTAAATCTAACTTAACACGCTAAACTAGTTTAATAAAGTAAGTTTTGCATCCAAAACATTTGTTTAAACTTAAATTCTACTTTTATAATAAAAAAGTAACACACAAAATGCATAAACTAATTAACAGAAAGCAAAGAATAAAGACATTATTTTTCTTGATTGCTATCATACATGGAAAATGGAAAATGCTCTTTTCCTTTACTTCATTTACTATTTTTTTTTTAGTAAATAAAATAAGAGGAATGGTACATAAAAGCAGCTTAAACTAATTGAATAATATTCAATGGTGGTTTGTTGAATGGAATTAATTAAAAATAGAAATAACTCTTCCATCCAAGAATATAAGTACCGAACTCATGTGAAAATAATTCAAGTTTAAAAATTAATATATCTCATTAGCATTTCTATAAAATATGACACTGTAAGGTAAACATTCAAAAAGCCAACCCAACTAAAATTTTTCTCATAAATATTTCATGGAATTTATATCTTCATTGGTAAAATAATTTATTTATAATAAATTTTATAAAAAAAAGTCACATAAAATATGAAAAGAAAGTAATATGATTGAAATTCCCGTACAGGGAAGACAGGTTAAGATAGCTTGTATAGAATTCTAGATTATTTTGATTCTCATGCACTTAGGAAAAAAATAAAAGTGGGAAGTATACTACTATCTAGAAATTAATTTTTTTTTAATATTTATTCGTGTTTGAACTTTATTGGAGTTAATTCTATCACTATTGGTAATTTGTCTAGAAAGTACCAATTATTGTTTATCAGTTTTTTTCTTTTTTTCCAGAACGATAACAACTTTATTCCTAGTTCACATCTTCTTGCCTGGTGAATATCTAATACGACTAAATCAATATGTTAATTGTGCGATATATTATATACATGGTCGGTAAGAGTTCCAATATGTAATAACTAGTAAAATAATTATATTTTTTTAATAGTTAAAAATAAATAAATATATAAATATGAAGTACTTAAATGGTATCTCAATTTGTATACAACATTTTAGAAAGTATACTGAACTTATACCTACAGACAACATAACAACTCACAAAAGTGTTACACCAACGAGAAGTACAAATAAACATTCACATAATAACGAATCTACAAATCTATGATCTCTCCATCTTATACATAATCTAAACATATCATATGCAAGCTTGTCATAATTTACCATGAAAGATCCCATTCGTTGTACCTATAAAATTACCTACAAGCACATCTCAATCTAGGTCAGAAAAACAAGTGAAAACATTACAACCACTTAAGTATTTTAAACAATGTAGAGGGCATAAGATCCAACCAGAATAAGTAAACTGAGTTCTCTTAACTCTATGTTTTAGCCAATACTAGCCTTTGAACTGGGCAAGGCTAAAGATCTTCATACTGTCCACAACTCCATTTCTAAAAACCACTTTATTTTTAAGAGCTCATGTCTCAATCACAATAGCCACCCATAAAACTTTCCATAATTGGTTGTTAATATTGGTAGATAAAAATGATAATAATGAGGCATAGACTCATGCCACACTATCTCAATCCACCTCTCACAAGCACTCCACACTTCCGTAGCATTACATAATTGATAAAAAGATGTTGAGAAGTGTCGTTAACCCTCTTATGGCAAAAAAATATATTCACAATTCAATTCAACTCTTATTTTAAAGAGATTAACCTTATAATGATAAGCAAAATAATTATATGATATAGAATGATAAAAACTATTATATAAATAATTTAACTGTCCATTATATCACTATCGGATCAATTATAACGTTATATAAACAATTTCCATTTTTATACTGTTCAAATTGGGCCACACTAATGGTTTGCTTTTATCTTATTTTCAACTTATAACTTAAAAAGCTATATGAGAATTAAAGTGTGACACTTTGGAAGTTTAAATCACATATTTGCATAGAAAACCATCTAATGTCATATATGTTGTTTCAAAAAGTTCAAACGCACAACTTACGTTTCTCATAAGCAAACGTGTTTGTCATTTATTTCTTTCCTTTGAAGATAACTTGATTAAGGATCAACATGCTCAATAATGCAGTACCCCTGTTCTAAATTATAATCCCAAATGTTGAAAAACTTTCACATAGTTTCTCTATGTCAAATATTTTGTTAATTATATGTATAAGTAACTACAAAGTATTCTTTTAATACATTAAAAGCAAACAGTCACTTAATAAATTAGTTTCAAGTAAATAACATGAAATGAAAAAAACAAAAGAAACAAAATATTAATAAATATATTTTTATGTAGATTAAGTCCAGTTTTTATCATCTAATAAATTCTATTACATAAACTAATGCTCCAAATTTTAATGAGTATTATTTGAATTGTAACTATTTTTAGTTATTTTGTATGACTATCTTTTTCTTTTTAACATCATAGTTTTGGATAACTAATTAAGTATATTTTTTCATATTGTATTTTATAACTATTATTTTGAATGGTAATTACTTTTCGCTAATCTCTTAAATGTTTTTTTTTTTTTTTTAC